>Ga0180221_1000049_pt1 | contig 247947 bp, 231 predicted proteins | sample eDN5th37CKraftMG_FD_151339 | JGI IMG/M metagenome (GOLD analysis project Ga0180221, IMG submission 151339) | Enriched Miracle-Growth compost microbial communities from Emeryville, California, USA - eDNA 5th pass 37_C Kraft MG (version 2) (version 2) ... | reverse complement strand
CGCCGGCACAATTCCCGCCGGTTCACACCTTCCTCAAGCGCAAGCCGCACAAACTCCTGCCGCTCTCCCATGACCGACACCTCTCGCCACGGCATGGATCACCTCCTTCGAAGCCATATCCATGCATGTATGATGTGTCAGCCATCTCTCCGAACACCCGTCAGTGATGTATCCGGGCTATACACTTGTCACTGGGATCCATTCCTCGACCGTTCCATTGCAATAACGGATTAGAATCCTTGCCCGCGATTCACCAGTCACAAATTCATCAATGAACTGACTGCCAATCCATTGACGGATATCTAAACACTATCCGGATGCGGGCCGATCCGGCCGTTTTGCCCGTTGTTGAGCGCGGAGATCGCATCGTGGTCGCCCGAGGTGAGCTTGAAGCCGAAGACGTCGAAATTCTCCTCGATGCGCGCCGGCGTCACCGATTTCGGGATGACGATGTTGCCGATGTCGAGATGCCAGCGCAGGATGATCTGCGCCACGGTCTTGCCGTGCTTTTCGGCGATCTGCCTGAGCGTCGGGTGCTCCAATATCCTGCCCTGGCCGAGCGGGCTCCAGGCTTCCGTGGCGATCCCCTTCTTCTCGTGGAAGACGCGCAACTCGTTCTGCTGGAACTGCGGATGCAGCTCGATCTGGTTCAGCACCGGTGCGACATCCGTTTCCGAAATGATGCGTTCGAGGTCGGCGATCCGGAAATTCGACACGCCGATCGATTTTACCAGTCCGTCCTCCCTGAGCTTGATCAGGGCGCGCCAGGTATCGAGAAAACGGTCCTGCGCCGGCACCGGCCAGTGGATCAGATAGAGATCGACATAATCGGTGCCGAGCCGTTTCAGGCTCGCGTCGAACGCCCGGAACGCTGAATCATACCCCTGGTCGGCATTCCAGAGCTTGGTCGTCAGGAAGATGTCGCCGCGCGCCACGCCGGAAGTTTTGAGCGCCTTGCCGACGCCTTCCTCGTTGCCGTAGATCGCCGCGGTATCGATATGCCGGTATCCCACGTCGAGTGCCTTCCCGACAACGGCGGCCGCCTCGTCATTGCCCACCTGCCAGACGCCGAAGCCGAGCTGCGGTATCGTGTTGCCGTCGTTCAGTTTTATTCCGGGTACGGTCATGGCTCATCCTTTGCATGCAATATCTGGCTCGCGGAATATCATCGGAAAAACAGGCGCGGAACAAGAGCGCCACATCCTTGATATGGCGTTTCCGGCGAAAAGAAAAAGGGCAGCGGGTTCTGTTCCCGCTGCCCAGTTGTGACGCCCTTGCGGGCATCCCCTCTCTCCTGAGGTATCAGCTACATGACCACGACCTTGGTGCCGACCTTTACGCGCTCATAGAGGTCCTCGACGTCCTCATTGCGCATGCGGATGCAGCCCGACGACACCGCCTGGCCGATGGTCCAGGGGGCGTTGGTGCCGTGGATGCGATAAAGCGTGGAGCCGAGATAGAGCGCGCGGGCGCCGAGCGGATTGGCCGGCCCGCCTTCCATATGGACGGGCAGGATGCGGCCCTTTTCCCTTTCGCGGGCGATCATTTCCGCCGGCGGGCGCCAGTCCGGCCATTGAGCCTTGCGCGTGATCGGATGGGTGCCCCGCCAACCGAAGCCCTCCTTGCCGACGCCGACGCCATAGCGCTTCGCCTTGCCGTTCGCCTCGATGAGATAGAGGAACCGCTTGGTCGTATCGACGACGATGGTGCCGGGCTTGTGCGGCCCATCATAGGCGACCGTCTGCGGCAGATAGATCGGGTTCATCTGCCGCTGCGGCTGTTCTCCCGCGGGGCGGCGGACGGCGCGTTGGGCCGGGCGCGTATAGCCCGCCTCGCGATAGCGCGGCGGCTGGTCCGCCGTCATCGGCGCGCGGCGTTTCACCACGCGGCGGGGCGTCTGAGAAGGAGCGTAATAGCGCTGCCGGGTGAAGGACGGTGCCGGATAATAATAGCGCGGGCGCTCTTGCAGTTGCATCACCCATGGCGCAGTGAGGTCGGGGCTCATCACAACAGGAGCCCTGGTGGCATAGCGGTCGCTTGCCAATGCGCCTGTCGCGGAGAGCGCGGAGATGGTGATCGCAGTCACGGCGGTGATGAGAAGAAGGTGGCGTGGTTTCATGTCGTGTGCCATTGCCTTGGGCCAGCCTCTCAACTCCTGACAGAAGGTTGTCAGGAGCGGGCGTGGCAGTGTCGATGGCGGGATTGTGGCCGAGCTTCGGAGTCGGAAAAGTGAATCGATTTCAATAAAATGCGATTCTTTTCCAGAACCGCTTCCCGTGGTTAGCACCCGGTTTCGATCACTGGTTAACATGGCCTGAATGGCATCATAAAAGAGGTGGATACGCATCATGACCGAGGAAACGCCCGTCAAATCAGGCCTTGTCGAAGGCCCGGATGGCAGGATGCGCTGTTTCTGGCACGGCAATCTGCCCGACTATCTCCATTATCACGATCATGAGTGGGGCCGGCCCGTCGCCGACGACCGTCGCCTCTTCGAGAAGATCTGCCTGGAAGGCTTCCAGTCCGGCCTCTCCTGGCTGACGATCCTGCGCAAGCGGGAGAATTTCCGCGAGGCCTTCGAAGGCTTCGATTTCGAGCGCGTCGCCCGCTTCGACGAGAATGATATCGAGCGGCTCCTCGGCAATGCCGGCATCATCCGTCACCGTGGCAAGATCACCTCCGCCATCAACAACGCCCGGCACGCCATCGATCTGGCGATGGAAAAGGGCTCGCTCGCCGCCTATTTCTGGTCGTTCGAGCCTGATGAGGCGGAAAGGCCTGCGGTGGTCGATTATCCCACGCTGATCGCCAACCCCACCAGCCCCACTTCCATCCGCCTGTCGAAGGATCTGAAGAAACGCGGCTGGAGTTTCGTCGGGCCGACGACGATCTATGCGCATATGCAGGCCATGGGCCTCGTCAACGATCATATCGAGGGCTGCTGCTGCCGGGCGGAAGTGGAGGAGATGCGGCGGAATTTCAAACGGCCGCGCTAGGCTTTGCATGGCGCCGCAAAACCTGCGACATTGCCGGAAATTTTCGGGAGAGTTCCATGGACACCGCATCGTTGCTGATCTTTGCTGGCGCGCTGATCGTCGCGGCCGGCTCGCCGGGGCCGAGCATCGGCGCGCTCGTGGCCCGCGTCATCAGTCGCGGATATCGCGATGTGCTGCCTTTCCTCCTCGCCATGTGGATAGGCGAGGCGATCTGGCTTTCGCTCGCCGTCTGGGGCCTCGCCGTCGTGGCGCAGACCTTCCATCTCGTCTTCACCATCATCAAATATGTCGGCGTCGCCTATCTTCTCTATCTCGCCTGGAAGATGTGGACGGCGCCGGTTGCAGTCGGTGAGGGTGATCTGCCAAGCGAGAATTCGGCCGGCAAGCTGTTCCTGACCGGCCTCGCCGTGACGCTCGGCAACCCCAAGATCATGATGTTCTACATGGCGCTCCTGCCGACGATCATCGATCTCGGCCATGTCACCATCCTCGGCTGGGCGGAGCTGACGGGCGTCATGGTGATGGTGCTGATCACCGTCGATGTGTTCTGGATGGTGCTCGCCGCACAAGCGCGACGTTTCCTCAAAAGCGTGCGCGCCATGCGCATCGCCAACCGCACCAGCGCCACCATGATGGCGGGTGCTGCGGCGGCTATCGCCACGCGATAACTTCTGTTTCGGGCGGCGTCGCGTAGGAATTTCCCCTCACCGGTCCTTCGGACCACCTCTCCCCCATTTTGCATGGGGGAGAGGAAGGGAACCAAGCCTTGAAGCTGCGCTCCTCGCCCCCACAAAGTGGGGGAGAGGTGGTCCGAAGGACCGGTGAGGGGGCTTTTTGAGCGATCTGCGATGCGCGTTGTCCTTGACGGGGAGGGCGCTTGCTCGACAGCACCTTCTGGGTTAGGAAGCGGCGCTGTAACCTATAAGGATACGAAGTTTCCCAATTGGTGACGGCGACAGCTGAAACTATACGACAATTCCAGACATCGGACGAACATCATGGCGAACAAGGCTGACAAGGTGAAGGCACGGCTCCCGCGCGGGCTTGTCGACCGCCATGCCGCCGATATTCGCGCCACCGACAAGATGCTGGCGGCGATCCGCGAGGTCTATGAGCGCTACGGCTTCGATCCGGTCGAGACGCCGATGATCGAATATACGGATGCGCTCGGCAAGTTCCTGCCCGATCAGGACCGGCCCAACGAGGGCGTGTTCTCGCTGCAGGATGATGACGAGCAATGGCTGTCGCTGCGCTATGACCTGACGGCGCCGCTCGCCCGCCATGTCGCGGAAAATTTCAACGAGATCCAGCTTCCCTACCGCACCTATCGCGCGGGCTATGTCTTCCGCAACGAGAAGCCGGGGCCTGGGCGCTTCCGCCAGTTCATGCAGTTCGACGCCGATACCGTCGGCGCGCCCTCCGTCGCGGCGGATGCCGAGATGTGCATGATGATGGCCGATGTGATGGAGGCATTGGGCATCAAGCGCGGCGATTATGTCGTCCGCGTCAACAACCGCAAGGTGCTCGATGGTGTGATGGAGGCCATCGGTGTTACGGATGAAGGGCAGAAGCTCACCATCCTGCGGGCCATCGACAAGCTCGACAAGTTCGGAATGGAGGGGGTGAGGCTTTTGCTGGGTCCCGGTCGCAAGGACGAAAGTGGTGATTTCACCAAAGGTGCCGGATTGAACGAGGGCCAGATTAAGGAACTGGTTAAGTTATTTCGCGCACCAGATAAGGCGGAGGTGATCGGCTGGTCGAACGACATCACCATCGAAGAATCCGAGAAGTCGAAATTCTCCGTAAATTCAACTTTTGATGCGGGTGTTAAAGAACTTCGAGAGATAGCTGCTCTCGTGGAGGCCGCGGGTTATGACAATGACCGCATTCGCATCGACCCCTCCGTCGTCCGTGGCCTCGAATATTACACCGGCCCGGTCTTCGAAGTGGAGCTCACCGCCGAAATCCCCAACGAAAAGGGCGAGATCGTGCGCTTCGGCTCGGTCGGCGGCGGCGGGCGTTATGATGGCCTTGTCTCGCGCTTCCGTGGCCAGCCGGTTCCGGCGACGGGCTTCTCCATCGGCGTATCGCGCCTGATGACGGCCTTGAAGAATCTGGGCAAGCTCGGAGAGGGTGACGTGCTCGCGCCCGTGCTCGTCACCGTCATGGATGGCGACATGGAGGCCATGGGGAAATATCAGGATTTCACCCAGAAGCTCCGCACCGCCGGCATCCGCGCCGAGATGTATCAGGGCAACTGGAAGAAGTTCGGCAACCAGCTGAAATATGCCGACCGCCGCGGCGCACCCCTCGCCGTCATCCAGGGCGCCGACGAACGGGCTAACGGCGAGGTCCAGATCAAGGATCTGATCGAGGGCAAGCGTCTCTCGGAAGAGATCGAGAGCAATGAGGAGTGGCGTTCGAGCCGCCCCGCGCAGGTGACCGTGAAGGAAGAAGACCTCGTCGCCGAGGTGAAGCGGATACTCGAAGAACAGGCGCAGGACCGCGCCCGGGGGGCGTGATGGTCATGCCCGGTTCGCCGTCATTCACCCCCCTCTGGCCTGCCGGACTTGGCGCCCGCCTCTCTCTCCTGTCGTCATCCTCGGGCTTGACCCGAGGATCCACGGCAAAAGGGCGGGAGCGCCGATATGATCCGCTACGGGATCGCAAAGGCATCCGGCGGGATATCGAACGGCTCCCACTTGCTGGAATGCGTCGATGCGGCGGAGCGGCCGGTGCCTCTCAGCCGTGGATCCTCAGGTCAAGCCCGAGGATGACGGTGGAGGGATGGGAGATGCCCGGCAAGGCAGAGGGGGGTGCAGTGGCAAGGGTGCCATCCTTTACCGATCAGGTTCTGCCGGCATGACCACCTCCCGCATCCCAGCCTTCGCCAAGGACCTCTCCGCGCTCCTCATCGCACGCGGGGCGGAACTCGTCGATATCCCTGTCATCCAGCCCGCCGACCCGTTCCTCGACATGGCGGGCGAGGATCTGCGCCGCCGCATCTTCCTGACCGAGAACGAGAACGGCGACAGCCTTTGCCTGCGCCCCGAATTCACCATTCCCGTCTGCCGCAACCATATCGCGCTCAATGCCGCGACGCCGAAGCGCTATGCCTATCTCGGCGAGGTCTTCCGCCAGCGCCGCGAGGGCGGCACGGAATTCTACCAGGCGGGTATCGAGGATCTGGGGGATGCCGACGAGGCGCGCGCCGATGCCCGCTCGCTGGCCGACGGGCTGGCCTGCGTGCGCTCCGTCGCGCCCGATGCCGCGCTGGAGATCGTTCTCGGCGACCAGGCGATGTTCGAGGCCGTCCTTGCCGCGCTCGGCTTGCCGCGCGGCTGGCAGAAGAGGCTGGCGCGCACTTTCGGCAATCCCGGGCAATTGAAAAACCTGCTCGACGGCCTTTCCGCCCCGCGCGAGAACGGCGCGCTGCCCGAGCCGCTCGCGGCCTTGGTCAGCGCGGGCGACGAGGGGGCGCTTGCCGCCTATCTTGAGGCTGACATGCGAAAGGCCGGTATTTCGCCGGTCGCCGGACGCACGCCTGCCGAGATTGCCCGCCGCCTGATCGAGAAGGAAAGCCTTGCTTCCGTCCGCCTTCCCAGGCAGGCCTTCGCTGCGCTCGAAGCCTTTCTGGCGATCCGCGAGCCGCTCGATGAGGCGCCGCAGCATCTGCATGAATTCGCCGCCCGGAACGATATCGATCTCGGCACCGCGCTGAAAGCTTTCGCGGCCCGTGCCGAGGCGATCGCGGCAGAGGGCATCGATCCGGCTCAAATCCAGTACGATGCCGCGTTCGGCCGCCCGCTCGATTATTATACGGGTCTGGTCTATGAGATCCGCTCGGCCTCGGGCGACGGCGCGATCGTCGGCGGCGGCCGCTACGACCGGCTGTTGACGCTGCTCGGCGCATCTCAGCCCATTCCCGGCGTCGGTTTCTCCATCTGGCTCGACCGGCTGGAACGGGCGGGGAGGGGAGAATGACCACCACGCAGACAGTCACGCTGGCGCTTCCCTCCAAGGGGCGTCTCAAGGAGCAGGCGCTTGAAATCCTGCGGAAGGCCGGGCTGCAGGTCGTCCTGCCGCAGGACGAGCGCAATTACCGCGCGCGGATCGAGGGGCTGGAAGGCATCGACATCCTGTTTCTCTCGGCATCGGAGATCGCCCGGGAACTCGGCTATGGCGGCGTTGATCTCGGCGTCACCGGCGAGGACCTGATCCGCGAGACGCTGAGCCATGCCGATGAGCGTGTGGCGATCGAAGCGCCGCTCGGCTTCGGCCATGCCGATGTCGTGGTCGCGGTGCCGGAGGTCTGGCACGATGTGACGACCATGGCCGATCTTGACGATGTCGCCGCCGATTTCCGCCAGCGCCATGGCCGTCGGCTGCGCATCGCCACCAAATATTGGCGCCTGACCCAGCAGTTCTTCTCGCAGAAGCACGGCATCCAGGTCTATCGCATCGTCGAAAGCCTGGGCGCGACGGAAGGCGCGCCCGCCGCCGGCTCCGCCGACATCATCGTCGACATCACCTCGACCGGCTCGACCCTGAAGGCCAATCGCCTGAAGGTGCTGGAGGACGGCATCATCCTGCGCTCGCAGGCCTGCCTCGTCTCGGCCCGCCGGGGCGGCGGTAATGCCAAAGTGGCGGAAATCGCCGCCCGTATCCGCGAAAGCCTGAAAGCCTGATCCGGAGCAACACATGCCGGTGATCATCAGAAACGAAGCGCCGGCCGATATCGCCGCAATCCACCGCGTGGTGGAGGCCGCTTTTCAGCAGTCCGTGGAAGCCGATCTGGTCGACCGGCTTCGTGCCGATGGAGACGCCGTGATTTCGCTTGTCGCGGAGAACGATGGCGAGATCGTCGGGCATGTTCTCTTTTCGCCCATTCTCTTGCCGACAATGTCAGCTCCCTTTCCGGCGCTCGGGCTGGCACCGGTATCCGTTCTGCCCGGAAGGCAGCGCCAGGGGATCGGCGGCAGGCTCATCCGCGAAGGGCTGAAACAGGCGGAGAGCCGGGGCTGTCGCGTTGTATTCGTTCTGGGCGAGCCTGAATATTACAGCCGCTTCGGCTTCGATCCTGCCTTGGCGGAGGGCTTTGTCTCGCCCTATGCCAGACCTTATTTCATGGCGCTGCCCCTTGATGGGGAAATGCCTGCCGAGCGCGGCAGGGTGGATTATGCTCCGGCCTTCGCGGCGCTGGGTTAGTTTTAAAATAAAAACGCTTGCGGGGCAGTACCCCCTCTGGCCTGCCTGATATCTCCCCCTCAAGGGGGGAGATTACGCCTTCATAACGTCCGGCACCATTCGCAGACGCTGCAGAATGAAATTGGAACGCAATGTCAGCAAATCTCCCCCCTTGAGGGGGAGATATCAGGCAGGCCAGAGGGGGGTGTGCCTCGCGATTGCGTTAGTGTGGTTCACATTAAGACCGAACCATTGGCGCTTCCATTTATATGAAGTGTTTTCGAACCCGATGCCGCAACTGCGAAGCGGCTTTTCGTTTGGACCGTTCCGGAATGGGTCCTCGGGTCGAGCCCGAGGATGACGACTGTAGAAAAGAAGGTGGCCAAATGGCGAGCGCTGCGGCTTTACTTTGGCGGTTTCACCCTTCCCATCGTCATCCTCGGGCTCGACCCGAGGATCCATTCCGGAACATCGCCACGCCGCCAGCGGTCGGACATCAACCCGATCCCATCAACACAGGAACCGCTCTAAAACAGGAGCTGTTCCAGAAACGCAAAAGGCCGCGGGATCACCGCGGCCTTTTGCGTGATTTATTTCCCGATCACCCGCGCTTGGCGTCGATCGAAAGGGCGCCGGCACCGGCCGCGGCGAGCACGAAGAAGCCGCCGGCGATGGCCATGTTCTTCTGGAAATTGATCATCTGCATCATGTCGGCAAAATTTGTGTGCGCCACGAGAGCGGATGCGATGGAGAAGATACCGAGCGCGATGGCCGCGATACGGGTCTTGAAGCCGACGAGCACGGCAAGGCCGCCGAAGAGCTCAAGCAGGCCGACGAGCACCGCGACGACGGTCGGAGCCGGAAGTCCCATGCTGCCGAAATAGGCGGCGGTGCCGCCGAGCGCGGTCAATTTGCTGAAACCGGCGGGGATGAAGAGCGAGGAAAGGAGGATACGGCCCAGCAGGTTGCCGTAGGGATTGCTGGCATAGGCGTTGCTGGAATAAGCGGTGGCAGACATGGCATTGTTCTCCAGGGGTGTTGGTTGCCGAGAGATAAGACCAATGGCTTTGTCAAGAAAAGCCGCATTATCCTCGACAGATCGTTCACCAATCTGAGACGGACAGCACCTATTCCGGTGCGATCATCCGCTCCGGCCGGACAAGCCTGTCGTAATCTTCGGCTGAAACGAGGCCGCTGGCAAGCGCTTCCTCCCGCAGGGTCGTGCCGTTTTTGTGCGCCGCCTTGGCGATCTTCGCCGCATTGTCGTAGCCGATCGCCGGCGCCAGCGCGGTCACCAGCATCAGCGAACGCTCCAGCAGGTCCTTGATGCGCGTCTCGTCGGCTTCGATCCCCTTGATGCAATTATCGGCAAAGGAGATCATCGCGTCGGCGAGCAGCCGGATCGACTGCAGCACGTTGAAGGCGATCACCGGCTTGAAGACATTGAGCTCGAAATGGCCCTGGCTGGCGGCGACGGTGACGGTGGTGTGATTGCCGAAGACCTGCGTCGCTACCATGGTCAGCGCCTCGGCTTGAGTCGGGTTCACCTTGCCCGGCATGATCGACGAGCCCGGCTCGTTTTCCGGCAGCTTCAGTTCGCCGAGGCCGGAGCGCGGGCCGGAGCCGAGGAAGCGGATATCATTGGCGATCTTGAAGAGATCGGCGGCCAGTGCGTTGAGGCTGCCATGGAAATTGACGATCGCACCATGGCTCGCCAGCGCCTCGAACTTGTTGGGCGCCGTCCTGAACGGCAGGCCGGTGATTTCCGAGACAGCGTCGGCGAAGCCGGTGTCGAAGCCTTGCGGCGCGTTCAGCCCCGTGCCGACCGCCGTGCCGCCCTGGGCAAGCAGGAAGACGTCGGCGAGGCTCTCCTCGATGCGCTTGCGGCCATATTCGAGCGCCGCGCGATAGCCGGAAAACTCCTGGCCGAGCGTCACCGGCGTTGCGTCCTGCGTATGGGTGCGGCCGATCTTGATGATGTCGGCGAAGGCGGCTTCCTTCTCCTTAAGCGTCGCGATCAGATGGTCGAGCGCGGGGTAGAGCCGGTTGGTGGTCTCGACCGCCGTCGCGATGTGGATCGCGGTCGGAAAGCTGTCGTTCGACGACTGGCTCATGTTGACGTGATCGTTCGGGTGAACAGGCTTTTTAGAGCCCATCTCGCCGCCGAGCAGTTCGATCGCCCGGTTGGCGATCACCTCATTGGCGTTCATGTTGGATTGTGTGCCTGAGCCGGTCTGCCAGACCACCAGCGGGAAGTGATCGTCGAGCTTGCCTTCCGCCACCTCGGCCGCGGCGACCGTGATGACACGCCCGATCACCGGGTCGAGCTTGCCGAGCGCGATATTGGTCTCCGCCGCCGCCCGTTTCACCACGCCCAGCGCATGGATGAGGGGCAGGGGCTGCCTTTCGCCGCCGATCCTGAAGTTGTTTAGCGATCGTTCCGTCTGCGCGCCCCAATACCGGTCCGAAACCACTTCGATTCCGCCGAAACTATCGGTTTCCGTGCGTGTTCCTGCCATTCTGGTCTCCGCTTTTCGGATGTATATAGGCACTTTCAGGCCGTTTCGCAGGCGCTCTTATTCGTCGTCCTCATCGTCATCATCGTCGTCCCCGGCATCCTCCTCGGAGATCCAGGCCGTGGGTTCGATCTTCTTTTGCGTGCGGCTGTCGATGAAGGTCCACCATCCGGTGTCGGTTTCGTCCCAGTCGCCGCCGCCCGCCCGCAGCTGTTCGAGCGAGTGATAACGCGCGACCGATTCGTTTTCCTGGTCGTCCTCGTCGGTCCACAGCACGGTGACCCTGGTGCCATTCACAGGCGCGGTGGAGATGGGAAGCTTCTTGCGCATGGACGTCTCCTGTTGGTGATAGGGCATAATCCCGGATCATGCGGCTAAAACCTAAAACAAAGACTACATAGCGCGAGAATGGTGCGGAAACAAAGCCGGGCGCCTCGTTGGCGCCCGGCTTTGCATCTTTTTGTCTTTCTCAGGCCTCGCGGGCCGCCTTCAGCGCCTTCGCCCACCAGACGAGCTGGTCGAGCATGCTGGTGGCGGCATCGATGAGGTGCGGGTAATCGCCGAGCTGCTTTTCGTTTTTCGCCACGGCCAGATATTCCGGGAAGAGGATGTGCACGCCGGTCTTGACCGATGCCGCCTGCATCTCGACGGCGATGAGCCGCAGATGCTCGACCGCGCGGGCGCCGCCGACGCCGCCATAGCCGACGAAGCCGAACGGCTTCTGGATCCATTCGCCCAAGTCGATGGCGTTCTTCAGGACGGCGGTCGGCGCGTGATTGTATTCGGCGACGGTGAAGATATAGCCGTCGAACTCGCGCATCTTCTTCTTCCAGCGTTCTGCCGTCTCGCTCTGGGCGTCCGTGGTGCGCTCCTCGCCCAGGAATGCCATGGGATAGTCGAGGAGGTCGACCATTTCCACCTCGATATCGTCGCGCTGGGCGGCAAGATCGGCAATCCATTTGGCGGGGATGGGAGCGAAGCGCGTTCCGCGCGTCGAACCGATGATAACGGCGATTTTCGATTTTGCCATGTGTGCTAAGCCTTTCATTATGGAGATGAAGGGGTGGTCACCAAAAGAAACCAGCGCTATATAGTCGTCCATGTTTCAATGGCGCAAGGAGGCACTTTTTTGAAACCGGATCACTTCGAGGTAACTCCCCAGTGCACGGCGGTAAATGAAATTTTGTCGCGCGTCGGCGACAAATGGACAGTGCTGGTCGTCAATTATCTCGGCAACGGCCCCATGCGCTTCAACGAGATGCGGCGTACCGTCTCCGGCATTTCGCAGAAGATGCTGACGACGACGCTGCGCGGGCTGGAGCGCGACGGTTTCGTTACACGCACCGTTTTTCCCACCATCCCTCCGCGCGTCGAATATGAGCTGACGGATCTCGGCCGGGAACTGCTCGTGCCGGTTCGCGCGCTGGGCGCATGGGCGGTCGCGAATCACGACCGGGTTCTCGCTGCGCGCAGCCGGTTCGATGCCGCCCGCGGTGTCGCGCAGGAGCCGTTCCGCCCGGCCTGGCATATGAGCGAAGCAGCTGAATGAGATGAAGGGGGAGGGCGGCTTTGAAACGCGGGCCCCCGGAAAGGTGGAAAGGCGGATGAGAAATCCGCCTTTCCTGTTGCCTGAGACAGGACTTCCCTAAAGCGGGGGCAATCGGAAGTCCATCCCTTGGGCAAGCCCCTTGCAGAGGGGTTGACCATTTTTGTGGGAGCCAGTCAATCAGAACTTTCTAACAGACAAGATCGTTCAACACCCCATCCGGCGTATGGTTAAGATTTCCTTACGCGGCGGGAATTGCCGCCTGGCTAACGGCGTATTGTGGCATGCGCGAGGCATCGCGTTTGCCATGAAAAAAGGCGGACCTTGCGACCCGCCTTTCCGATTTGTGGAGACCGGACTTCTTAGAAGTCCATGCCGCCCATGCCACCCATGCCGCCCGGCATGGCCGGAGCAGCAGCTTCCTTCTTCGGAAGCTCGGCGATCATGGCTTCGGTCGTGATCAGCAGACCGGCGACCGAGGCGGCGTTCTGAAGAGCGGTGCGGACAACCTTGACCGGGTCCACGACGCCCTGGGCGATCAGATCGCCATATTCGCCGGTGGCCGTGTTGTAGCCGTAGTTATCCGAGCCGTTTTCCAGGATCTTGCCGACGACGATCGAAGCCTCGTCGCCCGCATTCGAGGCGATCTGGCGGGCCGGAGCCTGCAGCGCGCGGCGAACGATGTTGATGCCGGCTTCCTGATCCGGGTTGGCGCCCTTGGAGGTGATGGCGTTCGAAGAGCGCAGCAGCGCGGTGCCGCCGCCCGGAACGATGCCTTCCTCGACGGCCGCGCGGGTCGCGTTGAGGGCGTCGTCGACGCGGTCCTTCTTCTCCTTCACTTCGACTTCCGTCGCACCGCCCACGCGGATCACGGCAACGCCGCCAGCAAGCTTGGCAAGACGCTCCTGCAGCTTCTCGCGATCGTAGTCAGAGGTGGTCTCTTCGATCTGCTGCTTGATCTGGTTGACGCGGGCGGTGATCTCTTCCTTCCGGCCGGCGCCGTCGACGATGGTGGTGTTCTCCTTGGAGATCGACACCTTCTTGGCACGGCCCAGCATGTCGAGCGTGACGTTCTCGAGCTTGATGCCGAGGTCTTCGGAGATGACCTGGCCGCCGGTGAGGATGGCGATGTCCTCGAGCATGGCCTTGCGGCGGTCGCCGAAGCCCGGAGCCTTGACGGCAGCAATCTTCAGGCCGCCGCGCAGCTTGTTGACGACGAGCGTGGCAAGCGCCTCGCCTTCGACGTCTTCAGCAACGATGAGGAGCGGCTTGGAGGTCTGGACGACGGCTTCGAGGACCGGCAGCAGAGCCTGCAGGTTCGAGAGCTTCTTCTCATGCAGCAGGATGTAGGCGTCGTCGAGATCGGCCACCATCTTTTCCGGATTGGTGACGAAGTACGGCGAGAGGTAGCCGCGGTCGAACTGCATGCCTTCGACGACTTCCAGCTCGGTGTCGGCGGTCTTGGCTTCCTCGACGGTAATGACACCCTCGTTGCCGACCTTCTGCATCGCCTGGGCGATCATTTCACCAATGGAGGAATCGCCATTGGCCGAGATCGTGCCGACCTGGGCGACTTCTTCCGAGGTCTTGATCTTCGTGGCCTTCTTGAGAAGGTCTGCGACCACTTCGTTGACGGCGAGGTCGATGCCGCGCTTCAGGTCCATCGGGTTCATGCCGGCGGCAACCGCCTTGGCGCCTTCCTGCACGATCGCCTGGCCGAGAACGGTCGCGGTCGTGGTGCCGTCACCGGCGATGTCGTTGGTCTTGGAAGCCACTTCGCGCAGCATCTGCGCGCCCATGTTCTCCAGCTTGTCATCAAGCTCGATTTCCTTGGCGACCGACACGCCGTCCTTGGTGATGCGCGGAGCGCCGAAGGATTTGTCGATGACGACGTTGCGGCCCTTGGGACCAAGGGTGACCTTGACCGCATCGGCAAGGATGTTGACGCCGCGCAGCAGGCGCTCGCGCGCGTCACGGCCGAATTTTACTTCTTTGGCAGCCATTTTTCTCTCTCCTGGGATTTAACCCGGTTTGATCTATGGTGAGGATTTAAAGGGGATGTTCGGGATTAGCCGATGATGCCGAGGATGTCGGATTCTTTCATGATCAGCAGGTCTTCGCCGCCGATCTTGACCTCGGTGCCCGACCACTTGCCGAAGAGGACGCGGTCGCCTTCCTTGACATCGAGCGGGATGAGCTTGCCGGCTTCGTCACGGGCGCCTGCGCCAACGGCGACGATCTCGCCTTCCTGCGGCTTTTCCTTGGCGGTGTCGGGGATGATGATGCCACCGGCGGTCTTCTCTTCCGATTCGACCCGGCGAACGACGACGCGGTCGTGAAGCGGGCGGAACTTGGTGTTGGCCATGGTTTGAACCCTTGATGTTTGCGAATGGTTGACGGCACGAACCGTTGCAGGTTCATGGCTGTTAGCACTCTCCGTTGGGGAGTGCTAACATGGCGGTGGAAATAGATTTCCGGTCTCGATTTGTCAAGGGAACAAACGGCGGACGGCCCTGGCTGCTCGCCCGCAAACGAAGGACCGCTCGCCCTCCGCTGCCCCGGATTTCACAGGGATATGGGGCCCATTGAGGGATAAACAAGGCGGCAGAGGTTTTTAATCCGCACCTTTTGTGAATTTCACGTTTGGCTGCGGTTAGAGTTAACGGAAGGTTTCTGCGGATGGCTGGAGGCGTCGGCGCCTGCCATCAGGTCGAGCGCTGGCACTGTGACCCCCCTCTGGCCTGCCGGCCATCTCCCCCTCAAGGGGGGAGATTGGCTATGAAAGCTTTTTTCGCTAATCGCAGACGTTGCAGGTCAAGAGCCGTCGTTGATGACAGCCAATCTCCCCCCTTGAGGGGGAGATGGCCGGCAGGCCAGAGGGGGGTGAAAAGCGTCTCAAAAATGAGAACCGCTCTACCCCACGACACGCAGGTTGGAGAGTTCGTCGCCGATCTGCCGGAACGTCTCCGACAGGTCACCGCCGGTGGTGTTCCAGAAGAGCTTCGCCGGCTTGCTGGCATCACTCGGATCGCGGCGGCTGCGCGAATCCGACGAGCAGGACTTGAGCGCGTCGATCTGCTCCTGGACCTGCTTTCGTTGGGCCGCGGTTCCTTGGGTTGCATCCAGATCCAGCGCCACCGTCATGATGGTGATGTTGGCCTTTTTCACATTATCGCAGAGCGTTGCGAACTGCTCGTTCATTGCGGCGGTATAGTTATCGTTGGTGTGCAGGCCGGTGTTGACCTTGCTGGTGTTCTGAAAGATGCGCGTACGGGAGTAATTCGGGGTCTTCTGGCCCGTATAACCGAGTGCCGAATAATAAGAGACATTCGGCACGAGATCCCAGCCGCTGCCGGCCAGTGAATTATAAGTGTAATAGGTGTTGGCGCCGTCGGTCAGGACAATAACCACCTTGTCATTGCCGCGCTCGGTCTCCGGCCTGCCTTCAGTAAATGGTTCCCCGTGCGAAATCGTGCGCCAGCCCCAGGCCATCCCTTCCGGAACGTTCGTTGCGCCATTGGGAACCATGGCATTGATGGCGCCCTTGATCTTCGAAAGGCCGGTGCTGGTGGAAACATCGGTCAGCGGTGTGATCGGCGTTGTCGTGCAACTGTAGTCAGGGCCAGCGCCATAGGTCAGAGAGGCCAAATTATAAGGCCCTGGCTTGTAGTACTTTTTTATATCCCGCTGGCGCAGCGATGCACTGCTGGTGCTCACGCTTTCGTCATCCGGCCACCAGTCATTTAGCGGCGCAGTGTAGGGATAGATCGGCTGATTATACGAGACGGTGTAGTATTTTTTTGTCGCGTTGAATTCGTCCGGTGCCAGCATCGGCACGAAAAGCGTGTCCGGCATAGCTGCGGTCGGCGTGGCGTCGCTCAGGGCATAAGCGCCGGGCCGCATTTCGACGCAGCCCTTCCAGCTCGTGTACGATTTGGTCGTTGTCCCATAGCTGCTCGTGTATATTTTGAGATCGTCGTAGATCGAGAAGCGCGTGAACAAGTCACCGTTTTGTGCCCCCCAACCGATGCCGATCTTCTTGAAAGCACCATTGACGTTCTTGATGTCCTTGTTGGTTCCGACATTCACTGAATTGCCCAGTGTCGGCATATTGAAATTCTCATAATGAATGGAGGACTGCCCATCCTTGTCCATCCATGTCGCGTCCTCATTTTGCGGCCCCACATTCACCGATCCCGCAAAGGGAACCACGGAGAACTGCACCGGCTTGTCCAGGCGCGTCACCTGCGTCGCCTGTCCCGCCATGTTTTCGACGAGCTGGATCGCGGCGCTTTTCAAAAGATCCATGCGCTTCTTGTTCGAGCCGGTTCCGTAGTCGTTCATCGACCCGGAATTATCGAGCACCAGCGCCACCTCGACCGTGTTCTTCACCCGCACGTCCGAGACCATCTCGTATTTGAAGCCATCCCAGTCGCTGCCGCCTGTCAGCGAACCGGCGAGCTTGCCGAAGAGCGAGTTATAGGTGAGGTCGGCCACCGCCGAAACCTGCCTGTTCGTATTGCCGTCGGTGGGCAGCACGATGCGGAACTGCACGTCGGCGGGGTTCATCACCCTCAGATTGGCGGCGAAATATTTCTGGCCGTATTCCTGCATGGCCGCTTCCGAATCGCCGCTGCTGAAACGCCGCCCCACGGCCAGCGCCGCCGCGTCGAGCGCCTGCTGCACATTGGTCCTGGTGCGCATCAGGTTGGCCGCGTCGATCGCCGCCATGCCGCCCAGGAGCAGCGGCGCCATGACGATCGCCGTCATGATCGCGAAATTGCCGCCCTCGTCGCGCCGGAAACGCGCCAGAAATGACGAATGATTTGAAGGGTTCCGTGCCCCATCGGCCAGAGTGGCCGCCCGCCTGCATTGTGTTTTCATCTCCGCCCCCGGATTCTTCCGTGCCCACTTGGCGCATGATCCCGGAAAGTTGCCGGCTTCCGGGCAGGACCATGCGGCCAAAAGAAAGAATTCTGCGTGGTTCATAGCAGGTGGGCTGCTAACGCTTGGTCACAATGACAGGTAAAATTTGAATGAAGCCGAAAGCAGATGACATGCCCGGCCGCTTGGGCTAATCCGGTCGCGCCCGCCATAAAAGAGGACCGTGCATGCTCAGCCTTTCCAAGATCGAACGCCTCGATGAACTGTTCCCCCGCTATGACGTCCTCCTCTGTGATGTCTGGGGCGTGCTGCACAATGGCATCAATGCGTTCGCCCCGGCGAAGGCCGCCCTGCAGCGGGCGCGCCAAGCCGGGCTGACGGTGGTCCTCATCACCAACGCGCCGCGTCCCGCGCCGCTGATCGCGGCCCAACTGTCGCTTCTCGGCGTCCCCGAGGATGCCTATGACCGCATCGTCACATCAGGCGACGTGACACGGGATCTGATCGCCAGCGGCCCGCGCCGCGTCTTTCATCTGGGCCCGGACCGGGATCTGACCCTTTATGACGGGCTCGATATCGAGCTGGTCGAGGAGTTCGAGGCCTCGGGCGTCGTCTGCACGGGCCTCGTCGATGACGAGATGGAGACGCCGGAGGATTATGCCGAAATGCTGGAGCGTTTCCGCTCGCGCAACCTGCCCTTCATCTGCGCCAATCCTGATATCGTGGTGGAGCGCGGCAACCGCCTGATCTGGTGCGCCGGCGCACTCGCCCGCGACTATGCGCAACTGGGCGGCCGCACCCTGATCGCCGGCAAGCCACATCGCCCGATCTATGAGGCGGCGCTGGCCGCCGCCGGCGAGGTGCGCGGGCAGGCGGTGGACAAGGACCGTGTGCTGGCGATCGGCGACGGCATCCTGACGGATGTGAAGGGCGCCGAAGAGTTCGGCCTCCACATCCTCTATATCTCGGGCGGCATCCACGCCAATGATTATGCCGACCAGGGCATCGTCGATGTCGAGAGGCTGCTTGATTTTCTCAAAAAGCATGGCAGCAACCCGATAGCCACCATGCATCATCTCGCCTGACGAGCCGCATACGCCATGCCTGACCATCCCTTCCTTCGCCTCTCAAGCCCTGCCGACCTGCCGCCGCGCCTGCGCGGCGCGGTCGTGGCCATCGGCAATTTCGACGGTGTGCACCGCGGCCATCAGGCGGTGCTGGAGCGCGCGCTCGAACAGGCCCGGGAAGAGGGCCGGCCGGCGGTGGTGCTGACCTTCGAGCCGCATCCGCGCAGCGTTTTTGCGCCGGATCATCCCGTTGACCGGCTGACCCCAGCACATGAGAAAGCCGAGCTGCTGGAAGCGCTGGGCTTCGATGCCGTGGTCGAACAGGAATTTACCCGTGCATTCGCCGAGCATTCGGCGGAGGATTTCGTCCAGTCGATCATCGTCGAGAAGCTGGGTGCGAGCCGCGTCGTCACCGGCTTCGATTTCCATTTCGGCAAGGGCAGGCAGGGCGGCCCCGCCTTTCTCATGGATGCCGGCGAGCGGCTTGGCTTCCAGGTAACGCTGGTCGATGCCTTCCGCGACGAGGGCGGCGAGGTCGTCTCGTCGAGCCGCATTCGTTCGCTTCTGGGGGAGGGGGACGTGGCGGGCGCCGCCGCTCTCCTCGGCTATCGCTATACGGTGGAAAGCAAGGTGCTCGGCGGCAAGAAGCTCGGCCGCACGCTGGGCTTCCCCACCGCCAATATGGAGCTGCCGCCGCAGACCCATCTGAAGCACGGCATCTATGCCGTGCGCTTCCGCCGCGCCGATGGTTCGCTGCATGATGGTGTCGCGAGCTTCGGCCGCCGCCCGACGGTCGATACCGACGGCCTGCCGCTGCTCGAGACCTTCCTGTTCGATTTCTCGGGCGATCTCTACGGCGAGACCTGCGCCGTCTCCTTCTTCGCGTACTTGCGCGGCGAGGAGAAGTTCGACAGCCTCGATGCGCTTATGGTGCAGATGCGCCGGGACGAGGAGGAGGCGCGCGCCGTCCTTTCCGGTGTAGGCCCGCTGTCGCCGCTTGACCGGGCTTTCAATTTTGACGAGAAATGAAACCGGTCGACTCTTTCTGGTCGGGAATTTAAGCAAATTTTACGCTTTTCATTGCAAGGATTTTCACCATTCCGAACTTTTCAAGCCTCTCCCGGAGTCATGTTTTGCGTATTTATTCCTTGGGCGTCCTCTCGGGCGCGGTTCTTTTCGCCCATATCGCTTCCACTTCCATTGTTCAGGCTCAGGAAACCCGCCGGCATTTCTGGTCCGGCGACTGGTATCTGACCGTCGGCGCCGCCGGTTTCGTCGCGCCGCGTTTCGAGGGATCGAATAGCCGCGTCTTCAGCGCCACGCCGATGATCTCGCTCGGCCGCGCCGGCTCGGTGACGCGCTTTTCCTCGCGCAACGACAATCCGTCCTTCGCCTTCATCGATACCGATACGTTCCGTGCCGGCATCACCGGCAAGCTCTTGTTCGAGCGCAATGACGATACGTCGAGCGACCTGGAAGGCCTCGACCCCGTCAAATGGGGCGTCGAGGCGGGAGGCTTTGCCGAAGTCTATCCGACCGACTGGCTGCGCCTGCGCGCCGAGGTCCGGCAAGGCATCCGCGCCCACAAGGGCGTGGTAGCCGATATCGCCGCCGATGCCTTTGTCGACGTGACGCCGACCATCCGCATCTCCGGCGGCCCGCGCGCCTCCTTCGCCTCCAAGGATTATTTCGACACCTATTACGGTGTCGATGCCGACGAGGCTATCGCCTCTGGCCTGAGCGAGTACAAGCCCGGCGGCGGCTTCAAGTCGGCCGGTGTCGGCGGCGCGATCACCTGGAAGACGACCGAGAAGGTCACCACCAGCCTCTTCGCCGAATATGCCCGCCTGCAGGGCCCGGCCGCCGATTCCAGCCTGGTCAGGGAGCGCGGCTCGCGCGACCAGTTCACCGTCGGCGTCTCGGCCACCTACCGCTTCGATTTCTCGCTGGAGTAGGATGGCCCGCTGCAGTGACGCATTCTCCGATGTAGCGGATGGTGCCGCCGCAGCAACGGTTCAGAAAGATACCCGCTCCGGCGGGCAGGCGACCTTCAAGTTTCTTGAACCCGCCTCTTTATTCCTTGGCGTGTCGTTGCTAAAAGCAGCGCCATGAAACTTGCGTTCCGGCATTTCATTTCGGTCATACGAATTAGTGGCCCGGCCTTCCCAGTTGCTTGAAGAGCAGCAGCATAGAGCGGGAAGGTCCGGGAACGACCGGCTGCGCCTTCACGGCATTCACCGTTTTATTTAAAAGAACCTGCCCGCTTGCCGTTTCGCGCGGGCTTGAGAACGAGCCAGAAAATGACCGATACGACGGACAAGATCGATTATTCGAAGACCCTCTACCTGCCGCAGACCGAATTTCCGATGCGCGCCGGCCTGCCGCAGCGCGAGCCGCAATTCGTCGCCCGCTGGGAGGAGATGAACCTCTATAAGAAGCTGCGTGAGGACGCGAAGGACCGTCGGCTCTATGTGCTGCATGACGGCCCTCCCTATGCCAATGGCAACATCCATATCGGCCATGCGCTCAACAAGGTCCTGAAGGACGTCATCACCCGCTCCTTCCAGATGCGCGGCTTCAACGCCAATTACGTGCCCGGCTGGGACTGCCACGGCCTGCCGATCGAATGGAAGATCGAGGAGCAGTACCGCGCCAAGGGCCTCGACAAGAACGAGGTGCCGATCAATGAATTCCGCAAGGAATGTCGCGAGTTCGCCACGCACTGGATCGGCGTGCAGGCGCAGGAGTTCAAGCGCCTTGGTGTAACGGGCGATTTCGACAATCCCTATCTCACCATGAACTTCCACGCTGAAAGCCGCATCGCCGGCGAACTGCTGAAATTCGCCATGTCTGGCCAGCTCTATCGCGGCTCCAAGCCTGTCATGTGGAGCGTGGTGGAGCGCACCGCGCTCGCCGAGGCCGAGGTCGAATATGCCGATGTCGAAAGTGACATGATCTGGGTGAAGTTTCCGGTGGCTGATGCTGTTCGTCCGGTGGAGGTGATCGCTGGGAGCTGGAAACCCGGGGATCAGCTCCCTTCGCTCCCGCCACAGCCCCTTTCATTGGTTCAGGAGAGAGCTTTTGTCGTCATTTGGACGACGACGCCGTGGACGATCCCCGGCAACCGCGCGATCGCCTATTCGCCCCGCGTCGCCTACGGCCTCTATGAGGTAACAGCGGCAGAAAATGATTTCGGCCCGCAGTCCGGCGAAAAGCTGATCTTTGCGGATGCATTGGCCGAAGACTCTTTTGCCAAGGCGAAGCTGCAATACAAGCGCTTGCGCGATGTTCCCGACGACGAGATGGCCTCCATCACCTGCGCCCACCCCCTCAAGGGTCTCGGCGGCGGCTACGAATTCCCCGTTCCGCTCCTCGCCGGCGATCACGTCACCGATGACGCCGGCACGGGCTTCGTCCACACCGCCCCCAGCCATGGCCGCGAGGACTTCGATGTCTGGATGGACCACACGCGGGAACTGGAAGCGCGTGGCATCGACACCGCCATCCCGTTCCCTGTCGATGATGCCGGCTTCTACACCAAGGACGCGCCGGGTTTCGGGCCGGATCGCGAGGGCGGTGCAGCGCGCGTCATCGACGATAACGGCAAGAAGGGCGATGCCAACAAGGCCGTCATCGAGGCGCTGATTGCGGCGAACATGCTCTTCGCGCGCGGGCGGCTCAAGCACTCCTACCCGCATTCCTGGCGTTCCAAGAAGCCGGTCATCTTCCGCAACACGCCGCAATGGTTCGTCCATATGGACAAGGAGCTGGGCGACGGCACGACGCTTCGTTCCCGTGCGCTCACGGCCATCGACGAGACCCGCTTCGTGCCCGCCGCCGGCCAGACGCGCCTGCGCGCCATGATCGAGGATCGTCCGGACTGGGTGCTCTCGCGCCAGCGCGCCTGGGGCGTGCCGATCTGCGTCTTCGTCGATGAGGACGGCAATATCCTGCAGGATGAGGCGGTCAACCAGCGCATCCTCGATGCCTTCGAGGCCGAAGGCGCCGACGCCTGGTTCGCCGAAGGCGCGCGCGAGCGCTTTCTCGGCTCCCGCGCCAACGAGCCGTGGGTGATGGTGAAGGACATCCTCGACGTCTGGTTCGATTCAGGCTCCACCCACACTTTCACGCTGGAGGACCGCCCGGATATGAAATGGCCGGCGGATGTCTATCTCGAAGGCTCCGACCAGCACCGCGGCTGGTTCCATTCCTCGCTGCTCGAATCCTGCGGCACCCGCGGCCGCGCGCCTTACGATACGGTCGTCACCCATGGCTTCACCATGGATGAGAACGGCCGCAAGATGTCGAAATCGCTTGGCAACACGGTGACGCCGCAGGATGTCATCAAGGATTCGGGCGCCGATATCCTGCGCCTCTGGGTGATGACGACCGACTATTGGGAAGACCAGCGCCTCGGCAAGAACATCCTGCAGACCAATATCGATGCCTATCGCAAGCTGCGCAACACCATCCGCTGGATGCTGGGCACGCTCGCCCATGACGAGGGCGAGGAGATCGCGCTGGCCGATATGCCGGAGCTGGAAAGGCTGATGCTGCATCGCCTCACCGAGCTCGACGAGGTGGTGCGCGCCGGCTACGACGCCTTCGATTTCAAGCGCATCACCCGTTCGCTCATGGATTTCGCGGTGGTCGAGCTTTCCGCCTTCTATTTCGATATCCGCAAGGACGCGCTCTATTGCGACGCGCCGTCGAGCATTCGCCGCAAGGCGGCGCTCGCCACGGTGCGCCATATCTTCGACCGCATGGTGACCTGGCTCGCCCCCATGCTGCCCTTCACCATGGAGGAGGCATGGCTCGACCGCTATCCGGATGCGCAGTCGGTGCATCTGGAGCAGTTCCGTGCCGTGCCCGCCGAGTGGCGCGACGACATGCTGGCGGCAAAGTGGCGCAAGGTCCGCGATGTCCGCCGTGTCGTGACGGGCGCGCTGGAGCTGGAGCGCGCCGACAAGCGCATCGGCTCGTCGCTGGAGGCGGCACCCGTCGTCCACATCACCGATCCCGCCCTCGAGGAGGCGATCAAGGGGCTCGATTTCGCCGAGATCTGCATCACCAGCGATATCAAGGTGACGACCGAGCCCGCTCCGGCTGGCGCCTTCACGCTGGACGATGTGAAGGGCGTGGCGGTCGTGCCGGCACGCGCGACAGGCGTGAAATGCGCCCGTTCCTGGCGCTATACGCATGATGTCGGCAGCGATCCGGAGTTCCCTGACGTCTCCGCCCGCGACGCCGCGGCATTGAGGGAATTGAAGGCGCTGGGGCGGCTTCCGGGGTAAAGCGGTTCGCGTTAAACGCTGGCGGGACAGTAACCCCCCTCTGCCCTGCCGGGCATCTCCCCCTCAAGGGGGGAGATTACTTCTTCATTGACGTTTGGCACCAATCGTTGACATTGCAGAATGAGCACCGTCGGCTGTGTCAGCCAATCTCCCCCCTTGAGGGGGAGATGCCCGGCAGGGCAGAGGGGGGTGAGCCACGGTTCAATCCATAAACATCTATCCGCAACAACACTTATATCCGCAATTGCCGCCTTATCCCTACTCATGTACAAGGCTTGCCTTGGAGTTGCCGGAATTTTGCGGCAGGGCTGCCGGAGAGGCCGTGGACCGGCTGGAACGATCAGCCGGGTGATACGGGTTAGAAGTGGCGATAATGAAGATTAATGGACAGTTTCTGATTTTCGGGGCGGTGTTCGCCGGCTTTGCGCTCTCGGGCTGCGTATCCTCTCCGACCTACGGCACGGACAAGACCGCCGGTGCGCAGCTTCTTGACGATGTGTCCAATCTCGCCTCCTTCGGCGCGCGCAACAAGCAGCGCATCGATTACAAGCCGCGTCCGGACCTGGTGAAGCCCGCCACGGGAGAGGTCGCCACCCTGCCGCCGCCGCAGGAGAGCGTCGCCCAGGCCGGTGATCCCAACTGGCCGGAATCGCCTGAGGCCCGCCGCAAGCGCCTGCGCGACGAGGCGACCGCCAATCAGGACAATCCCAACTACGTCTCGCCGATCGCCAGCGACGGGCCGGTCGCCACCTCTTCGTCGTCGAAGCTTCTGGCCTCGCCCAACAGCCGCGCCGCCGACCGCGCGTCGCGCGGCTCAAGCCTGACGGCGGAACAGTCGAAGGAACTGATCAAGCAGCGCCAGCAGGCCAAGACCGGCTCGCCGACCAGCCGGCGCTATCTCAGCGAGCCCCCGATAGAATACAGGCAGGCCGCCTCGACGGCGCCCGTCGGCGATCTCGGTGAAGACGAGGCGAGGAAAGAGCGCGAGCGCAAGGCCGCCGCGCGGGGCTCGAAGAGCTGGCGCAATTATCTGCCCTGGTAGGGGAGTAGGGGTATAAGGGAGTAGGGGAGTATGTTTGCAGCAAAAACATATTCCCCTATTCCCCTAATTCCCTATTCCCCTCCCTTTTCGCCCTGAAAAATTCCCTCAGCAGCGCCTGCGCTTGCTTTTCGGCAAATCCCGAATAGACATCAGGCGCGTGATGGCAGGTCGGCTGGGCGTAGAAGCGGGCGCCATGTTCGACGCCGCCGCCCTTGGGATCCGAAGCGCCATAATAGAGCCGTCTGATGCGGGCGAAGGAGATCGCCGCCGCGCACATGGCGCAGGGCTCAAGCGTCACATAGAGGTCGCAGCCGGTGAGCCGTTCGTCGTCGAGCTTCATGCATGCCTCGCGGATGACGAGGATTTCCGCATGCGCCGTCGGATCGTTCAGCTCGCGCGTCCGGTTGCCGGCGCGGGCGAGCACCTCGCCCTCGCGCACCAGCGCCGCGCCCACCGGCACCTCGCCCCGCGCCGCCGCCGCCCGCGCTTCCTCCAGCGCGATCGCCATTGGAATGTCCCTGGAACGGTTCATGCTTGAAAGGGAAGTGTTGTAACAACACCCCCCTCTGGCCTGCCGGCCATCTCCCCCTCAAGGGGGGAGATTACGCTTTCATCGATGGCCGACATCAATCGCAGACGTTGCGGGATGAAAACCGAGAGCTGCATCAGCCAATCTCCCCCCTTGAGGGGGAGATGGCCGGCAGGCCAGAGGGGGGTGATGGGTTGGAACGCACTGGAGGCTGAAATGACTCTCTCCATTATGAGACAATGTCCTTTCCCGGAAATTTCGCTCGCGTGCAGCTATACGATTTGTTAGTTACCGCCGCTGAAAGGCAATTACCACATGACCAGCGATAATGACGAGGGCGGCAAGCCCAGACGCCCCTTTGGCAAGCGTCCATCCGACAGGGCGAAACGGGCGGGCGACAGACCGTATCCGGCAAAGGGCAAGCCCTTTTCGGGCGACAAGCGCCCGGGCAAGCCTGCACCGCGCCTGAAGGAGGCGCCTGCCGCGCCCGAGGAAAGCGAGCGCATCGCCAAGCGGCTGGCGCGCGCCGGCATCGCCTCGCGCCGCGAGGCGGAGACCATGATCGCGGCCGGCCGCATCTCGGTCAACGGCAAGGTGCTGACGAGCCCCGCCGTCAACGTGCTGCGTTCCGACCGCATCGAGGTGGACGGCAAGCCGCTGCGCGCCACCGAGCGCACCCGGCTCTGGCTCTATCACAAGCCGGCCGGGCTGGTGACCACCAATCGCGATCCGGAAGGCCGTCCGACCGTCTTCGGGGCGCTGCCCGAGGGCATGCCGCGTGTGCTCTCCGTCGGCCGTCTCGACATCAACACCGAAGGCCTTCTGCTTTTGACCAATGATGGCGGGCTGGCGCGTATCCTGGAGCTGCCCTCGACCGGCTGGCTCCGGCGCTACCGCGTCCGCGCCCACGGCAAGGTCACGCAGCCCCAGCTCGACGAGCTGAAGAACGGCATCGCCGTCGATGGCGTGTTCTATGGCGCCGTCGAGGCCGAGCTGGAGCGAGAGCAGGGTTCCAATGTCTGGATCAATATCGGGCTGCGTGAGGGCAAGAACCGCGAGGTCAAGAACATCCTTGGCGCACTGGGCCTGACGGTCGGTCGCCTGATCCGCATCTCCTTCGGTCCTTTCCAGCTGGGCGATCTGGAGGAGGGCGCGGTGCGCGAGATCCGCGGCCGTACCCTGCGCGACCAGCTCGGCGAAAAGCTCATCGAGGAGGCAGGCGCGGATTTCGATGCGCCGATCCTCAACGAATTCTCCAATGCGCCGGTCGCGGGCACTCGGGTGGCGGTGGAACGCGAGCGTCCCGCCCGCCGCTCTTCGGAGTGGATTTCCAGCAGTTCGGGTTCCGGCAAGGCAAAAGGCCCGCGCCGCTCCAGGGATGAGAAGCGCGACGATGCGCTGTCGCGCCTGAGCACCAGCCCCGCGCCGCGCGGCCGCGGTCCGGCGAAAGACCGTGGCGAGCGTGCAGCCGAGCCGTCCACGCGCAAGTCGCGCGGCGCCAATGTCTGGATGGCGCCGGGTGCAAGGCCGCAGGGCAAGAAATCCGCTCCCGAGGAGGGCGCCGAAAAGCCGCGCCAGTCCCGGCCGCCGCGTGCCGGCAAGCCCGAACACGCTGAAATGCGCGGGAAAGAAGGCCGTGGCGAACGCTCCTTCGGGGACAAGAAGCCGCGCGGCAAGGGGCCGGGCAGCGGCCCCCGTGATGGCGGGCCGAAAGGATCGTCCGGCAGAGGTCCGGGAAAGGGCCCAAGGGGCGGCGGCAATGCGGATCGTCGGCGGTAGGTTCCGCGGGCGCCCGCTCGCAACGCCGTCCACCAACGCGATCCGCCCGACCACGGACCGGACGCGTGAGAGCCTTTTCAACATCCTGACCCACCGCTTTCCCGAAAAGCTGGAGGGCACACGCGTGCTCGACCTTTTCGCCGGCACAGGCGCGCTCGGCCTGGAAGCGATCTCGCGCGGCGCCCGCGCCGGCCTCTTCGTCGAGGAATCGGTGGAGGGGCGGGGACTCTTGCGCGAGAATATCGAGGCGTTCGGCCTCCAGGGACAGACCAAGATCTTCCGGCGCGATGCCACCAGCCTCGGCATGGTCGGCACGATGGAGCCCTTCGATCTCGTCTTCGCCGATCCTCCCTATGGCAAAGGCTTGGGGGAAAAGGCTTTTCTTTCCGCTTTGCAGGGTGGTTGGCTTAATCCTGACGCACTTTTGGTGCTTGAGGAGGAAGCGGAAGCCGTGCCCGCGCTCGATGAGCGATTCGTGGTGCATGACGAACGCAACTATGGCGGAACCGTCATCCGGCTGATCGGGGTGCGTGAACCGTCTTGAAACCTGGATAGGTGTAGACCCTTTCTGCAGGGTTCATCGCCAAATTCAATTCAGAGGGACGCTTTTCTGTGCCGAGCTTCACGATCCGACATCTGCTGCTTTCGACCATGATGGCCGCCGTATTATATGCGCCTGCTTTCCCGGCCAGCGCGCAAACGACCGCGCCGGCCCCGGCGCATGCGCCGCAGGAGATGGCTGCCGCAAGGCCCGAAATCGTCACGACGGAGGGCGTCAGCCATTTCACGCTGGCCAACGGGCTCGAGGTCGTGGTCATTCCGGACCATCGTGCGCCGGTCGTCACCCAGATGATCTGGTATCATGTCGGCTCGGCCGACGAGCAGCCCGGCAAATCCGGCATCGCTCATTTTCTCGAACACCTGATGTTCAAGGGCACCAAGACCTATCCGGCAGGCGAATTCTCCAACAAGGTGGCCGGGATCGGCGGCCAGGAAAACGCCTTCACCTCCTATGATTACACCGCCTATTTCCAGCAGGTCTCGCCGCAGGCGCTGGAAATGGTGATGACCTATGAGGCCGACCGGATGGAAAATCTGGTGCTGACCGAGGACGTGGTCAACACCGAGCGCGACGTCATCCTGGAGGAGCGGCGGATGCGCGTCGACGGCGACCCCGGCGCGATCCTTGCCGAGGAGGCGAATGCCACCTTGTTCCTGAACCATCCCTACCGCATCCCGGTCATCGGCTGGATGCAGGAGATGGAGAAGCTGAGCCTCAAGGACGCGACCGATTTCTATGAGCGCTATTATACGCCCAACAATGCGACGCTGGTGATATCAGGCGATGTCGATCCCGGCACCGTATTGACCCTTGCCGAGAAAACCTACGGCAAGGTGCCGCGCCGCGCCGATCCGGGACCGCGCATCCGCCCGCAGGAGCCGGAACAGCATACCCGGCGCACGGCCACGCTCAACGATCCGCGCGTCACCCAGCCGAGCTTCCGCAAGATGTGGGTGGTTCCTTCTTATCAAAACGCCAAGCCGGGCGATGCCGAAGCCCTCGATCTCCTGAGCGAGATCCTCGGCGGCTCGATCCGCAGCCGCCTCTATCAGGAACTGATCGTCAAGAAGGGCATCGCCGCCGCCGCCGGCGCCGATTATTCCGGCGATGCGCTCGATGACGGCATCTTCTCCGTCTATGGCGCGCCGCGCGGCAACGCGACGCTCGATGAGGTGGAGGCGGCGGTCAATGCCGAAGTCGCCCGCATCATCAAGGACGGCGTCACCGAAACGGAACTCCTGCAGGCGCGCAACCGCTTCCTGAAGAGCGTCATCTTCGCGCGCGACAACCAGATGGGCATGGCGCGCATCTACGGCTCGACGCTTTCGGTCGGCGGCACCGTTCAGGACATACAGGAATGGCCCAAGCACATCCGCGCGGTCACCGCCGAGCAGATCAAGGATGTCGCGACCCGCTATCTCGTCGATGCGCGGTCGGTGACGAGCTATCTCCTGCCGCCGGCGGTCGAACCGGAGAGCGCGCAGACGGAAAAGCCGCAGAACGAGATCGTGCCGCTGCAGCCCGGCACGTCGGACGGAGGAACAAAGGGAGTGGTGCAGTGAACATGTCGATCTTTTTCCTCCGTCGCTATGGGCGCGCCTTTGTCGCCACGTTTTTCCTCGCGCTGTTCTTCGCCCTGCCGGCCCGCGCCGTCACCATCCAGGAGGTGGTCTCGCCCAAGGGCGTGCGGGCATGGCTGGTGCAGGATGATTTCGTGCCGCTGATCTCCATCCGCTTTTCCTTCAAGGGCGGCTCGACCCAGGATCCGGCCGGCAAGGAGGGGCTTGCCAATCTGATGACCGGGCTCTTTGACGAAGGGGCGGGCGATCTCCCGTCCGATGCCTATCAGGAGCGGCTCGACAATATCGGCGCCGAGATGAGCTTTTCGGCGACTGCCGACGATATCGGCGGCTCCATGCGCATGCTTGCGGAGAACCGCGATGCTGCTTTCGACCTGCTTTCGCTCGCCGTCAACCACCCGCGCTTCGATCAGGATCCGGTCGACCGCATCCGCCAGCAGATCATCGCCAACATCAAGGCCTCCGAACGCGATCCCAACACTATCGCTTCGCAGAAATTCGCCGAGGTGCTCTATGGCAGCCATCCCTATGCCCGCCGCGAGCAGGGGACGGAAAAATCGCTGATGGCGATCACCCGTGACGATCTCCTGGCTTTCCACCGCAAGGTCTTCGCCCGCGACAATCTCACCATCGGCGTCGTCGGCGCCATCAGCCCGCAGGAGCTCGCTCCGCTGCTCGACAAGGTGTTCGGCGATCTGCCTGACAAGGCCGAGCTGACGCCGGTGCCCGATGCCAAGCTGGCGCTCGGCGCCACCACCAACATCAATTACAAGCTGCCGCAGACCTCGATCGCCCTGGTCTATCCCGGCGTCTCGCGCAAGGACCCGGATTTCTTCGCGGCCCATCTGATGAACCAGATCCTCGGCGGCGGCACCTCCTCGCGTCTTTATCGGGAGGTGCGCGAGAAGCGCGGGCTGGCTTATTCGGTGGATTCATCGCTCATCCTCCGCGATCACGCCTCAGTGCTGATGATCTCGACCGCCACCCGCCCCGACCGGGCGCAGGAGACGCTGAAGATCATCCGCGACGAGGTGAGCCGCATGGCAAATGACGGCCCGACGGCCGAGGAACTGGCCGAGGCCAAGAGCTACACAATCGGCGCCTATGCGGTCAGCAATCTCGATTCGTCCAACGGCATCGCCCGCACCCTCGTCACCCTGCAGCAGGAGGGGCTCGGCCGTGATTATATCGACCGGCGGGAGGGCATCATCAATTCTGTCACACTGGATCAGGTAAAAGCGGTGGCGAAACGGCTGCTGCAGGCCGACCCGGCGATCCTGATGGTCGGCCCGGCGCAGATGTAATCAGGCAATCATTCTGAGATGGAATCGTGTGTATCCACCCCCCTCTGGCCTGCCGGCCATCTCCCCCACAAGGGGGGAGATTGACTGGCATCCATTATGGCTCTCATCCTGCAACGGCTATGATTGGCAGCGGCGTTGATGAGAGTGTAATCTCCCCCCTTGTGGGGGAGATGCCCGGCAGGGCAGAGGGGGGTACTGTCCCGCCGGCATTTCAATGTAAGATCCTCCTGGAGAAGCCATGATGAACTTCTCTGGTTCGAAATCCACTCCCCGTGTCGCGGTCGCCTTCGGCGGCGGCGGGGCGCGTGGCATCGCCCATATCAATGTCATCGAGGCGCTGGACGAGATGGGCATCCGTCCGGTGGCGATCTCCGGCTCGTCGATCGGCGCCATCATGGGCGCCGGCATGGCGGCGGGGATGAGCGGCCGGGAAATCGCGGCCTATTGCAGTGCCACGCTTTCCAATCGCGCCGAGATCGCCGCTCGCATGTGGCGGACGCGCCCGACGAGCTTTTCCGAGATCCTGACCGAGGGCATCCGCTTCACCCAGTTCAATATCGAGAAGATCCTGAAAGCCTTCCTGCCCGAGCTGCTGCCCGAGACCTTCGAGGAACTGGAAATCCCGCTCGCCGTCACCGCGACCGATTTCTACGCCCAGCAAAGTGCCGTTCTTGAAAGTGGCGATCTCATCTCCGCCCTCGCGGCCTCCGCCGCCATTCCCGCCCTGTTCCGGCCGATCCGGCGCGATGGGCGCATCCTGATCGACGGCGGCATCTATGATCCCGTGCCTTTCGAGCTTCTGGAGAAGAAGGCCGATATCGTCGTCGCCATCGATGTCGTCGGCGGCCCGGTCGGCGATGATGACAGGATGCCGTCCTCCATCGACGCCATGTTCGGCGCCACCCAGCTGATGATGCAGTCGATCATCGCTACCAAATTGAAGCAGGCCCGCCCCGTCGTCTTCCTGCGGCCGCAGGTCTCTCATTTCGGCGTTCTCGATTTCATGCGGGTCGAGCAGATCCTGCGCGAGAGCGCCGGGGTGAAGGACGAATTGAAGCGCGCGATGGATGCCGCCCTGGCCTTCGCCAGCAACCGCAGAAGCGCCTGAGCGGTTCACCTTCAGTCGGAAATGCTGGCGGGACAGCGACGGGCGCCTGGCGATTCCGTCAAAAAAAAGAACCGCTCAAGCTTTACTCCGCCGGCTCCACTGCGGCGATATCGACGGCGGGCGCCAGCGTTTCCTCGGTCGTCTTGTCGAGCGGCTTGCCCTCGCGGGCCGGCTTCATCAGCGGCTCCGGCGTTACCGGCCGGTTGAAGAGCAGATGCTTGCCGGCGAGGATGCCCTCGGTCGCCTGGACGCGCAGCCGGTCCTCGTCGCGCTTGCGGACATTCTCGGTGATCTGGCCGGCGAGTTCGCTGTCGATGCCGAGTTCCTCCAATGTCCGGCGCCCGAACAGCAGCCCCGATTCGAATGTCTCGCGCAGTTCGTAATCGACCTGCTTGGCGCGCAATTGCAACGTGTGCTCGCGGTCATAGGAGCGCACGAAAAGCTTCGTATCGGGGAATTCCGACTGGATCAGGTCGACGATCCGGTTGGTCACCTCCTTTTTCTGCGTGCAGACGGCGACCACCTTTGCCCGCCGGATGCCGGATGCCTCCAGCACGTCCTTGCGCGTGCCGTCGCCGAAATAGATGCGGAAACCGAATTTGCTGGCCGCGCGGATGCGGTTGGCCGAGGTGTCGATGACGGTAACGTCGATGCCGCCCGCCAGCAATATCTGCGCCGCGATCTGGCCGTAGCGCGAAAAGCCGATCATCAGCACGTCGGCGCCGGCGCCGTCGAAATCCTCCTCCATCTCCTCCTCGCCGTCGCCGTCGAGAAGCCGGCTGCCGAGCGCGACCGAAAGCGGCGTCAGCGCCATGGAAATGGTGACGATGGCGACGAGCTCGGAAGCGAGCGAACTGGTGATGAGACCGGCGGCGGCCGCGGCGGTGAACAGCACGAAACCGAACTCGCCGCCCTGCGGCAGCAGGAAGGCGATGCGGGTCGCATCGTCATGGCTGGAGCGGAAGATGCGGCAGAGCAGGTAGACGATGGCGATCTTCACCGCCATCAGGATCGGCACCGCCAGCAGGATGGCGAGCCAGTTCTCCACGATCACGCCGAGATTGAGCGAAAGGCCGACGGCGACGAAGAAGAGGCCGAGCAGGATGCCGCGGAACGGCTCGATATCGGCCTCCAGCTCATGCCGGTAGGAGGATTCGGCCAGAAGCACGCCCGCGATGAAGGCGCCCATCGCCATCGAGAGCCCCGCCGTCTGCATCAGCATGGCCGAGCCCAGCACCACGAAAAGCGCCGCGGCGATCATCACCTCGCGCGCGCCGGTATTGGCGATGATGCGGAACATCGGGTTGAGCAGATAGCGCCCGGCGACGATCAGCGCCACGATGGCGACGATCGCGGCGGCGAACTGCCAGCCCGTGCCGTCCATGGAACCGCCATGCGGCGAAAGGGCGGGAATCAGCGCCAGGATCGGCACGATGGCGAGATCCTGGAAGAGCAGGATGGCGAAGGCCCGCTGCCCGTGTTTCAGGTTGGTCTCGGCGCGGTCCTCCAGCACCTGCATCGCAAAGGCGGTGGAAGAGAGCGCCAGCCCGAAGCCGATGATGATCGCGGCCTCGATGGGGAGCCGCGCCAGATAGACGCCGAGCGCGGTGAGGGCCACTCCCGTGAGCACGACCTGCGCCAGCCCGAGGCCGAAGATCGAGTGCCTCAGCGCCCAAAGCCGCGATGGCTTCAGTTCCAGCCCGATGATGAAAAGCAGGAAGACGACGCCCAATTCCGAAAAATGCAGGAAGTTCTCGCCGTCGCTGATCAGCCGTGCCACCGGGCCGATGACGATCCCTGCCGCGAGATAGCCGAGGACGGTTCCGAGCCCGAATTTCTTGAAGAGCGGCGCGGCGACGATCGCGCCGCCGAGCAGCATCAGCGATTGGAGATAGAGTGTTCCGCCTTCGGAGACCATGCGCGACCCTGGTTCAACTTGATTGGAAAGGATTCTTGGCAACCGCCTTGATGCACCCAATATTGCACCATATAGGAAGACTATGGGCTGAAATTAGTTCTGTCTCAAATAATCCTTTCCATTAGACCCCATTCTCCCACGCGAACCGGAACAATCATGAGCGCTCCGACAGATTCCAGACAATTGGTCGACAAGGCCGCTTCCCTCGTCGAGGCCGCGCGCCGCGCCGGCGCCGATGCGGCCGATGCGGTGGTCATCCGCTCCCACTCGACCAATGTCACCGTCCGGCTCGGCAAGGTCGAGGGAACGGAAGCCTCCGAAAGCGACGAGTTTGCGCTCCGGGTGTTCGTCGGCCGGCGTGTGGCGAGCGTCTCCGCCAATGCCGACGCCGATCCGGCGCGGCTTGCCGAGCGCGCCGTTGCCATGGCGAAGGTTTCACCGGAAGATCCTTACGAAGGCCTGGCATCAGCGGACCGGCTCGTCTCCAGTCCGCGCGATCTCGACCTGTTCGATCCGACCGAAATTGCCGCCGCGCAACTGACGCAAGATGCTTTCGCGGCGGAGGAGGCGGCCCTTGCAGTCGATGGCGTCACCAATTCCGGCGGGGCATCGGCCTGGGCCGGGCTGGGCGGCCTCGTCCTCGTCACCTCGGCCGGTTTCCAGGGGCATTATGCGGTGACGCGCTTCGGCACCTCGGCGAGCGCCATCGCCGGCACCGGCACTGCGATGGAGCGCGACTATGATTTCACCTCGCGCCTGCATTTCGCGGAGCTGGAGGACGCCGCCGCTATCGGACGCAGGGCCGGCGAGCGCGCGGTGCGCCGTCTCGGCGCGCGCAAGGTGAAGACCGGGCCCGTCACCGTCGTCTTCGATCCGCGCATGGCGCGCGGCATCGCCGGCCATTTGGCAGGCGCCATCAACGGCGCCTCGGTCGCCCGCAAGACGAGCTTCTTGAAGGATTTCATGGGCAAGCAGATCCTGAAATCGGGCATCAGCGTCACGGACGATCCCCTGCGTCCGCGCGGCACCTCCTCGCGGCCCTTCGACGGCGAAGGCATCGAGGGGCAGAAGCTCGCCATGGTCGAGGACGGCGTGCTCCGTCACTGGTTCCTCTCTTCCTCCACGGCGAAGGAGCTGGGCCTTGAAACCAATGGCCGCGGCGTGCGTTCGGGTTCGACGGTCGTGCCCGCTTCCACCAATTTCGCCATCGAGCCTGGCGAGACATCGCCGGAAGATCTGATCCGCGGCGTCGGCACCGGCTTCTACGTGACGGAGGTCTTCGGCCAGGGCGTCGATATGGTGACGGGGCAATATAGCCGCGGCGCATCGGGTTTCTGGATCGAGAATGGCGAACTGAGCTATCCCGTGAGCGAGGTGACCATCGCCTCCAATCTCAAGGACATGTTCCTCAGCCTGACGCCGGCAAACGATATCGATCGCAATTTCGGCACGGCCGCACCGACATTGGCGATAGAAGGCATGACCCTTGCCGGAAATTGAGAAACCCGCAACGCCCGAGGCCGAACTGGATCTGATCCGCGCCGTGGCGGAGGAGGCCGGCCGCATCGCCATGCGTTATTTCGGCCGCGATCCGGAGGTCTGGCTGAAGGAAGGCCAGTCGCCGGTGAGCGAGGCCGACATGGCCGTCGACGCTTTTCTCAAGGATGCGCTTCTGACCGCGCGTCCCGATTACGGCTGGATTTCCGAGGAGACGGTAGACGACCGCGCCGTCATGGCGCGCCGCCGCATCTTCGTGGTCGATCCGATCGATGGCACCCGCGCCTTCATCGCCGGCAAGGATGTGTGGTGCGTCAGCATCGGCATCATCGAGGATGGCAAGCCATTGGCAGGCGTCCTCGATTGCCCGGCCCGTGGCGAGGTGGTGGAAGCGAGCCTCGGCACCGGCGCACGGCAGAACGGAAGCCCTATAAAGGTTGCCGATCTGACCGGCGGAAACCGGCTGAAGATCGCCATGGCGCGCTCTGCGCTGGCGCTTCTGCCGGAAGATTTCCGCAATCGTGTCGAGCCTTACCCTTATGTGCCGTCGCTTGCCTATCGCCTCGCCATGGTGGCGCGAGGCGAGATCGCGGGCACCTTCGTGCGGCCCAATTCGCATGACTGGGATCTGGCCGCCGCCGACCTTATATTGGCCGAGGCCGGCGGCGAGGTCGTCACCGCGCATGCCGAGCGGCTGCGCTATGGCGGCCCGACCCATAAGCATGGCACGCTGGTCGCGGCCAGCGGCGAATTGCTCGACGAGATGTTGGGTGTTGTGGCGCAAACGGCGTTCGGCTAAATCATTTCGCACATTTCATTCGGTTAGGGATTGTGATCATGAGTGCAGAGGGTGAAGGCAAGAAGCAGCTTCTTCATCTCGTTTTCGGCGGAGAACTGAAGAGTCTGACCGGCATGGAGTTCCGCGATTTGAACGAGCTCGATATCGTCGGCATCTATCCGGATTACGAATCGGCAAAAGTCGCGTGGAAGGCGAAGGCCCAGCAGACCGTCGATAACGCGCATATGCGCTATTTCATCGTGCATCTGCACCGGCTGCTCGACCCGGCCACCGCTGCCGGTGCGGCCGCATCAGGGAAGGTAGGCTGACGATCCCCGGGTCGTCGGCAGGAAGCATGGCAGAAAACGTGGAAACCGCGCCCCCCCGGCGGCGAAAGGAGAGCGCGGCCAAAAATATCTGGCGCAGCATACGCGGGCCGCTGGCGCGTTCTGCGGCGGTGAGGACGGCGCTGGTCTGGCTGATCTCCGCCTATCTGAAATTCGTCCACGCCACCAATCCGCGGCTGGAAGGCTCGAAGGATCCGCGCGAGCTGCAGCGCGATTTTCACCCCATGATCGTCACCTTCTGGCATGGCCAGCATCTGATGGGACCGTTCCTCAAGCCGCGGGGCATGGACCTGGTCGCCATGTTCTCGCGCAGCGCCGATGCCGAGTTGAACGCCCGTGTCGGCGAGCGCCTGGGGCTCGAAGTCGTGCGCGGCTCCGGCGGACGCAACACGCGCACCCGTGCCGACAAGGGCGGCGCGCGGGCGCTCCTGGCGTTGAAGAATGCGCTGAAGCAGGGCAAGTCGACCTCCATCATCGCAGACATCGCCCATGGCAAGGCGCGCGAGGCCGGCCAGGGGGTCATCCTACTGGGCAAGCTCTCGGGCCGTCCCATCGTGCCCATCGCCTATGCCTTCTCCCGCCGCAAGGTGCTGGAAAAGAGCTGGGACAAGACGGCCATACCGCTGCCCTTCGGCCGCTCCGTCGTGGTCTCCTGCGAGCCGGTCGTCGTGCCGGTTGATGCCGATGATGCCATGCTCGAAGCAAAACGGTTGGAATTGACCGAGAAACTCAACGCGGCTACGGCTGATGCCTATGCCCGCCTGGAGCAAGCCGCATGAGTGAAAAATGGGCCCGCACGATGCTTACCGCCTATCGCTGGGCCGGGGCGGCGGCTTATCCCGCCGTCGGCGCCTATGTCGCCTTCCGCGCCTCGCGCGGCAAGGAGGAGCATGCCCGCCGCCGCGAGCGCTACGGCAAGGCGAGCGTCGCCCGGCCCGAGGGCCCGCTGGTCTGGGTGCATGCGGCAAGCGTCGGTGAAACCTCCGCGGTCATCCCGCTGATCGAGCGCATCATCGCCATGGGCATCCACGTCGTGCTGACCACCGGCACGGTGACGTCGGCGAAGCTCGTCGCGGACCGTCTGCAGGACCGGGTGATCCACCAATATGTGCCGCTCGACCTGAAGCCCGCCGTCAATCGCTTCCTCAGCCATTGGTGCCCGGATCTGGCGGTGATCTGCGAATCCGAGATCTGGCCGATGACGATCCTGGAGCTCGGCGCCCGCCGCGTGCCGCAGGTGCTGGTCAATGGTCGGCTTTCCGACCGCTCCTTTGCCGCTTGGAAAAAGCGCGCGTCGCTGGCCGAGGCGCTGCTTGAGAACCTTGCGCTGGTGGTGGCCCAGTCGGAGGTCGATGGCGAGCGCTTCCGCACGCTGGGAGCCCGTCCGGTGGTTGTTTCAGGCAATCTGAAGGTCGATGCCGTTGTCCCGCCCGCTGACGAGCAGGCGGTGAACGCGCTGAAGGCGCAGATCGGCCGGCGCAGGACATGGGCGGCCATCTCCACCCATGAGGGCGAGGAGCAGATCGCCGTCGAGGTCCATGACATGCTGAAGACCCGGCACAAGGATCTCCTGACCATCATCGTCCCCCGCCATCCCGACCGCGCCGAAGCGCTCGAGGCGATGATCACCGCGCATGGTCTGAAGGTGGCGCGCCGAAGCCGCAACGATGTGGTGACGCCCGATATCAACGTTTTCCTTGGCGATACCATCGGCGAGATGGGGCTTTATTTGAGGCTCACCGAGATCGCCTTTGTCGGCCGCTCGCTCACCGGCGAGGGCGGCCAGAACCCGCTGGAGCCCGCCATGCTCGGCACGGCCATCCTCTCGGGCCGCAACGTCCAGAACTTCCGCGATTCCTATCAGCGGCTCATCAAGAATGGCGGCGCCAAGCTCGTCCGCGACCGTGACATGCTGGCAGGTGCCGTCAATTTCCTCTTCAACAACGAGCCGCAGCGCCAGGAGATGATCGCCGCCGCCGCCCGCACCGTCGAGGACATGCGCGGCTCGCTGGATCGCACATTGGTGGCGCTCGAGCCCTTCCTGCAGCCGCTGATGGTCCAGGCACAATTGACGGGAACCCAGCGTTAGAACAGCTATGATTTCGATGGAATCGCCAGGCGCCCCCCTCTGGCCTGCCGGCCATCTCCCCCGCAAGGGGGGAGATTGCTCCTTCATGGGCGTTCGGCATTCATCGCAAACGTTGCAGAATGAACGCCGCGCGCCATATCAGCCAATCTCCCCTCTCGCGGGGAAGATGCCCGGCAGGGTAGAGGGGGGCGCTGTCCCGCCGGCGTTTCCGTTCAGCGACAAAAGGTCGTGATGATGAGCGAGGCGCCTCCGTTCTGGTGGGAAAAGCCGGACTGGCGGGCCCTTGCGCTCTCGCCTTTGTCAGCCCTTTACGGCGCCGTCGCCCGGCGCCGGCTGCTGCGGGCCACACCGCCCAGGGTGCCGGTGCCGGTTCTCTGCATCGGCAATTTCACGGTGGGCGGCGCCGGCAAGACGCCGACGGCGATTGCCTTTGCCAGGGCCGCGAAGGCGCAAGGGCTGAAACCAGGCATCGTCTCGCGCGGCTATGGCGGCAGCTTCTCCGGTGTCCATCTGGTCGACCCCGCCCATGACAGCGCGAAACATACCGGAGACGAGCCACTGCTTCTTGCGCGTCATGCGCCCGTCGCCGTTTCACCCGACCGTGTCGCCGCTGCCCGGCTGCTGATCGCCGAAGGCTGCGATTTTCTCATCATGGATGACGGCTTCCAGAGCGCCAGGCTGCATGTCGATTATGCGCTGATCGTCGTCGATTCCACCCGCGGCATCGGCAATGCCCATGTCATCCCGGCAGGGCCGCTGCGCGCCCCGCTCATCGACCAGCTGCGCAAGGCCGACGCCCTCCTGAAGATCGGGACCGGCAGCGCCGCCGACCGGGTGATCCGGCAGGCGGCACGCGCGGCAAAACCCATCCATGTAGCGCGGCTTGTCCCGGGTTCCGCAAGCGCCATTTCCGGCCGCCGCTTTCTCGCCTTCGCGGGCATCGGCAATCCCGGGAAGTTTTTTACGAGCCTCGCCGAGATGGGCGGCATCCCGGCCTTGACCCGCACCTTTCCCGACCACCATCCCTACGCGAAGGAGGAGATCGGCGAACTGATGCAGACCGCCGCTGCCGCCGACCTGGGCCTCGTGACCACCGCCAAGGACCATATCCGTCTGGCGACCGCGCTCGGCACGCCAGCAGAATTCCTGGAAAAGCTCGCTGTGCTGGACGTCGAACTCGCCTTCGACGAGCCCGATGCGCCAGGCCACATCATCGCCGCGGCGCAGGAGCGCTACCGCCGCCGGCGGCTGAAGGGCTGACGCAGCCTTTAACCACACGCGGAGCTTTAAAACCGGTTCTGCTACGTCGTGATGGCTGCACCGTTGAGGGATGGATTCCAGTGACAAGCACTGGAATGACGGATTGGCTGGCCGTTGATCGCTAATCCTCGGCCTCTCCTTTTGCCACAACGATTCTTATGAGGGCGAAATCATCTCCACCCCGTCATCCCAGTGCTTGTCACTGGGATCCATGTCTCGCCCTCTCCATTGCATCAGCAGTGCAGAGCAGGAATCGTTACCCCTTGCTCCTGCTCCGCAGTTCCGGATTGCACTCCAGCTCCCGCTGATAGGAAACATTGCCGTTCACATAGGGCTCCTGGCGCGCCACGCTCCAATATTTCAGTTCGTCCAGCGGAATGTGCTCGCCCGTCACGGCGCAGACCACATAGGCGCCGGGGCTCAAAACCTGAAAGTCGCCATCGAGATAGCGCAGCCGCGCCTCCTGGGAACGTGGACCTTCAAATCTGTTCATGGGTCTTCCTAATCTCTTTAAATGAACCGCAGGCGGAACACCGCTTTTCCTCCCGCGCTCATTCTCGGGCTTGTCCCGAGAATCTGCCATAAGAAAAAGAAAAGCAATTACCGTACGGACTGATCATGCCACAGTAGGTTCTCGGGACAAGCCCGAGAATGACGGACGGTGGCGGATGCCTCCAGACGCCATAAATACCGCCAGGGGTCAAGTTCATCTCCGCCCGAACAGGCGTTCGATATCGGCGAGCTTCAGCTCAATATAGGTCGGCCGGCCGTGATTGCACGTGCCGGAGCCGGGCGTCGCCTCCATCTGGCGGAGCAGCGCGTTCATCTCCTCCGGCTTCAGCCGCCGTCCGGACCGCACCGAGCCGTGGCAGGCCATGGTCGCCGCCACATGGTCGAGCATAGCCTTCAGCCCGTCGGAGGTATCATGTTCGGCGATCTCGTCGGCAAGGTCGCGGATCAATTGCTGCACATCCGTCTCGCCCAGCATGGCCGGCGTCTCGCGCACCGCCACCGCGCCGGGGCCGAAGCGCTCGACGCCGAGGCCGAAGCGGGAAAGCGTCTCCGCATGCGCCGTGAGCCGCTCCGCATCTTCCTCGGGCAGGTCGACGATCTCGGGGATGAGCAGCATCTGAGCGGGCAGGGGGCGTGAATGCAGCGCATTTTTAAGCGCCTCATAGACCAGCCGCTCATGCGCCGCGTGCTGGTCGACGATGACAAGGCTGTCGTCGGTCTGCGCCACGATGTAATTGGCGTGGATCTGCGCTCGCGCGGCACCGAGCGGCGCGGCGGTGAGCTCCGCCGGCGCTTCCTCGATCGTGGCGCGCGCATCCGCGCTGGGCGCCGCGATGCTTTCGAACGCGGCCTGCTCGTTTTCCGCAAAGCCCATGTCTATGTCGAGCGGGCGATAGGGCGCGGTCTCCGCCAACCATTCCGTGCGCGGCCGTGGCGCCGCCCAATCACGCGATTGGTAGGCAGGTGCCCGGTAAGCCGCCGCCTGCGGCGAGGGAGCCGGACGTGGCGTGAACCCTTCCGCCCGAAAGGCCTGCATCATCGCCTCCGCCCCGCTCGTCGCCGCGCGGATGCCGGACTGGGCCAAGGCCTGCTTGATCGCGCCGACGATCAGCCCGCGCACCAGACCCGGATCGCGGAAGCGCACATCCGCCTTCGCCGGATGCACGTTCACATCCACCAGCGCCGGGTCGAGCGTCAAAAACAGCACCGCTACGGCATGGCGGTCACGGGCGATCACATCGGCATAGGCGCCGCGGATCGCGCCCCAGATCTGCTTGTCGCGCACCGGCCGGCCATTGACATAGGCGAACTGGTGCAGCGCATTGCCCCGGTTGAAGGACGGGATGCCGGCGAAGCCCGAAAGCCGCACGCCATCGCGCTCCGCATCGATGGCAAGGGCGTTTTCGGAAAATTCCTTGCCGAGCACCTGGGCGATGCGCTCCAGCATGCCGTCCTCGCCCGCGCCCGTCGCCGGCAGTTCGAGTGGCGTGCGGTCGCTGCCGGCGAGCGAGAAGCGGATATGCGGAAAGGCGATCGCCACCCGCTTGACCACATCGCCGACGGCCATCGCCTCCGCCCGGTCGGTCTTCATGAATTTGAGCCGCGCCGGCGTGGCGAAGAAGAGGTCGCGCACCTCCGCAATGGTGCCCTGGTTGAGCGCCGCCGGCCGCGGACCCTCCAGCCGTCCGCCGCAAACCGCAATCTCGAAGCCCGATTCCGCCCCCGCCACCCGCGATTTCAAGGAGAGCCGCGCCACCGAGCCGATGGAGGGCAGCGCCTCGCCGCGAAAGCCGAGCGCGCGGATATCGTGCACATCGTCTGTCAGCTTCGAGGTGCAATGGCGCGAGACCGCGAGCGCCAGCTCATCCGCCGGAATGCCCGAGCCATTGTCGGTGACGCGGATCAGCGTCTTGCCGCCCCCCGCCGTCACCACCTCGATGCGCGTGGCGCCGGCGTCGATGGCGTTCTCGACCAGCTCCTTCACCACGCTGGCCGGCCGCTCGATCACCTCGCCCGCCGCGATCTGGTTGATGATGGTTTCGCTGAGCTGTCGGATCGTCATGGGGGCGTTATAGGCGGATTCGGGGGAGGGCGGGAAGGTTTTCAAGCGGCCTTATTGAACGTCGGCTCCAGGCACCCCCCTCTGTCCTGCCGGACATCTCCCCCACAAGGGGGGAGATTGGCTAAGAGTTCGGCTTTCGCTAATCTCCAAGGTCGCAAATGATGTGCCGTCATAAGATGACAGCCAATCTCCCCCCTTGTGGGGGAGATGCCCGGCAGGGCAGAGGGGGGTACTGTCCCGCCAGCGTTTCCAGTTAAAACGCGCTACCCCCGCCCCCGATACGGCGCCACCCCCGTCTCCGGCACCCAGGCGCCTTCCGGCGGCGTGCCGGTCTGCCAGAAGACGTCGATCGGGATGCCGCCGCGCGGATACCAGTAGCCGCCGATGCGCAGCCAGAGCGGCTTCGTCGCCTCGACGATCCGCCGCCCGATCTGCAACGTGCAATCCTCATGGAAGGCGCCATGGTTGCGGAACGAAAACAGGAACAGCTTCAGCGATTTCGATTCCACCAGCCGCGCATCCGGCGCATAGTCGACGACGATATGCGCGAAATCCGGCTGTCCGGTCATCGGGCAGAGCGAGGTGAATTCCGGGCAGGTGAAGCGCACGATCGCCGCCGGCCCTTCCCCGCGCGTGTAGGGCACGGTCTCGAGCACGGCTTCCTCGGGCGAGGCGGGTATGTCGGCGTGGGCGCCGAGCTGGGTCAGTCCTTTGACATCTGTCACGGGTGTTACTCCCTGAGATTTTGAGATTGGCACCGCAATGACACCGAATGGCCGGCTCGCGCAAGCTTTTCGACCGATATCAGCGGTTTTGGCGGGTAGCGGCGATGTGATCGCGAATTCATTTGACGCAGCCCCCGCCCGGCCTATGGTCTGCGCCGTCAGTTCCGGTTTCCCGATCGAAAGAGATCCCATGTCCCTGTCGCTTTATGATGTCAGCGTGCCCGTGTTCCTGCGGGCCTTCGCCAACCTCACCGAAATCCTGGAAAAAGGCCGCGCCTTCGCCGATGAAAAGGCCATGCCGCATGCCGAGTTGCTCGAAGCCAGGCTCTTCCCCGACATGGCGCCGCTGACCGCCCAGATCCAGCGCGCCAGCGACACGGCGAAATTCGTGCCCGTGCGCGTCGGCGGGGTCGAGAGCGTCGCGATGGCGGACGACGAGACGAGCTTTGACGATTTGCAGGCGCGCATCGCCAAAACCGTGGCCTTCCTCAAGGCGGTCCCTGCCCAGGCGATGGACGGGCGCGAGCAGGCCGAGGTGGAATTGCGGACCGGCCAGGGCGCGAAAACCTTCGCCGCCCGCGACTATGTGCTCGGCTTCGCCATCCCGAATTTCTTCTTCCACGTCACCACCGCCTACGCGCTCCTGCGCCACAAGGGCGTGCCGCTCGGCAAGATGGATTATATCGGGCGGATTTGAGAGCGTTGGCGGGGAGGGCCTGTTTTCACCGGCCTCGCTCACCCCCAGTCCCGTTGTCGCCCGGCTTCTCACCCCCCTCTGGCCTGCCGGCCATCTCCCCCGCAAGGGGGGAGATTAACCCTCATCGATGATGGCGCCTATTCTGCCACGTTGGCGATTGGCGAAAACGGAACTCATATCCAATCTCCCCCCTTGAGGGGGAGATGGCCGGCAGGCCAGAGGGGGGGGCGCTGTCCCGCCGGCGTTTCCACTTGAAGCGAAGTACCCGTAAACTCCTCGCCTAAGGGCTCCCCGCTGGCAGCGGAAAATCGTTACCACGCCCGCTTTCGCGTCTGGTCATTGAGAAAGAACGCCCCGAACCGGAGAATGGGAAGACGGGCGGTCATGCGAACGCTCATCTTTTAATTATTTGACTGCGGTCACAGGACCGCCCGTCCGGCGATTTCCGTCTCCGCCCCTTCCAATCACGGGAAGGCCTGCGGCTCCTGGTGCAGGTCTGTCACCCCTGCACGGATACCGCACGCTCTCCCCGCTTCGATGCCTGTTTCCGGCACCACCGGTCGTATTGCCGGCCAAGGAGCGCTTGGGCGGAGCCTCCCCAGCCCCACCGCTACGTCAGCGATGAACCGGAGGCGCCGGTCCTTCCCCGCGAGACCCGCCGTCGCGAGCCGCGTTCCCGCGGGAAGAACTGGGGAGAAGGATAAGGGCGGAGGGGGAAGTGTGGGATAAGTTTTTTTGGGAGAGGGGCTAGGGAGCCGCTTTCTCGCTAGGGGAGGATCGCCATTCTCTAGCATAGATGGCAATTAACTCGTCGTGAAGAGATTAAACAGACCCTGCAATAGCGCACCAATAATAACCCCGATTAGGCCGGAAATTGCCGCTAATATCGTAAGTTTTTTCTGCTCCGCAAAGGAACGTCTATCACGTTCGGCTTTGGCAAGGGCATATTGTCGCTTAAAATCTTGCGATTGGCCGGTCGTTTCATAAGCTAGTATGTAATGGATTTCACCATCCGATACTGATTTCATCGCCTTCATAGCGTTTTGAAATCCTTGATGTGTTGTGATGTCGTTATTCTTAACAATCTCTTGAATAGCTCCCATAATCTCTCCTTCCGCATTATGGCGCCAACGCTCTTGTATCTTTGAAGTAATTTGCGAACATTACTGCCTGATGTTTTTGGGGGGGGCATGGGGAAATGGAAATTGTCAAGCCTATTTTCGCTATGATCGGGGGGAAGTTCGTCATCCAGGATCTTTTATCCCTCAAGCTTGCTCCGGCTGACGGTTATGGAGATGATTTCTACAAGGTGAAGAGGGACATTTTCCTCGGCAGTGGATTTGTCGGTGGCTTGCCAAACTTCGGTTTAATTACAGAAGTTATGGGACAGAGTATTGTGCCCGTTGTAGCGAATGTGCCAGGCGAGAATTTCCTTCGGTGCCTCGGGACAGGTTTCTTCATAAGTTGTAGCGGCATACTCGCAACAGCCGCTCATGTCATCGCAGACCCCATCGATAGAGAATATGGTGTTCCAATTCAGATGACAGAGCGCAAGATATATTTGAAGGGCATAAAGATGGGGGTCATGTTGCCCGTCAACTCTGCGTTTCATGGTATAAAATGCTATGTTTACCGAGCTATTGAATGGTCTATGTTTCTTGCGGAGTCCAGAGAAAATCCTTTGCCGATTAAGAATATTGATCTGAAATTATCGGCAGATATTGCTATTTGCAAAATAGAAAGCTCCCCGGATGGGCACCCATATCAACCACTATCCATCGTGCAAAAGGGTATGAAGGGTATTGGTTTGACCGTTGGTAAAAAAGCTCGCGCAATCGGTTACGGAGATATGCGGGATGTCGATCTTTCTCCTGCTGGTCCAAAGACAATGGCCGGAGATTTCAGATTCGATCTATTCGTCTCTCACGGTGCGATACTTCAGCGGTTCCCTGATAACTTTACCTCCAAGGAAGCCTCAGCTCCTGGTCCTTGCTTTTCAGCCGAGATGAAGCTGCCAGGCGGAATGAGTGGGAGCCCAATTTTTGACGATGAGGGAATCTATGTCCATGGTGTTGTCAGTCGCGGGTTAGAAGACGAGAGCGGCTTAGCCTCCTACGGTTACGGCTGCATGCTTGCCCCGTCACTTATGCTACCCCTCGACGTCTTCGAGGGTAGGTCAGTTTTTGATCTTCTGGCTTCTGGCGATCACGGTATCACGAGAATTACTGCTCCTGACATTTAGCATCTGTCTTAGGCTGATTTTGATGCTCCCCTCATTCCCCCCTCTCATCCCCTGATCACAAATCATCATGCCCATCCGAATTGCCCCGCCGCAATTCCCGCTTATGATGCGCGGCATTGGAGTCTGTCATGGTAATCGAAACGGCAGCGGAACATGGCCCACTGTCCCGCCGTCATTCTCGGGCTTGTCCCGAGAATCTGCCATAAGAAAAAAGAGAATGATCACGGTCCTGACAGATCAGGCTGCAGTAGATTCTCGGGACAAGCCCGAGAATGACGATCAGACGGACGGCGCTTCAAGCCAGTCCTGACAAACACTGGAATTCAGGGAGCAAACCATCATGCCGCAGGACAAAGCCGCCTTCGTCTGGAGCGATCCTTTCCTTCTTGAGGATCAGCTGACCGAGGACGAGCGGATGATCCGCGACAGCGCCCGCGCTTTTGCCGAAAGCGAGCTCGCTCCCCGCGTTCAGGAGGCCTATCTCGAGGAGAAGACGGATCCGGCGCTTTTCCGCTTGATGGGGGAGGCGGGGCTTTTGGGGGTGACGCTGCCGGAGGAATACGGCACGGCGGGCGCTTCCTATGTCGCCTATGGGCTGGTCGCGCGGGAGGTGGAGCGCGTCGATTCAGGCTATCGCTCGATGATGAGCGTGCAATCCTCGCTGGTCATGTACCCGATCTATGCCTATGGCTCGGAGGAGCAGCGCCGGAAATATCTGCCGAAGCTCGCTTCCGGCGAATGGATCGGCTGTTTTGGCCTGACCGAGCCCGATGCCGGCTCCGACCCGGCGGGCATGAAGACGCGGGCCGAGAAGGTGGCCGACGGCTATCGCCTCACCGGCTCCAAGATGTGGATCTCCAATTCGCCGATCGCCGATGTCTTCGTCGTCTGGGCGAAATCGGCCGCCCATGACGGGGCGATCCGCGGCTTTGTGCTTGAGAAGGGCATGAAGGGCCTTTCCGCGCCGAAGATCGGCGGCAAGCTCAGTTTACGCGCCTCGATCACCGGCGAGGTGGTGATGGACGGCGTCATCGTGCCGGAGGAGAATCTGCTGCCCAATGTCTCGGGGCTGAAGGGGCCGTTCGGCTGCCTGAACCGCGCCCGCTACGGCATCTCCTGGGGCGTGATGGGCGCGGCGGAGGATTGCTGGCATCGCGCCCTGCAATATGGGCTCGACCGCAAGCAGTTCGGCAGGCCGCTCGCCGCCACGCAGCTTTTCCAGAAGAAGCTCGCCGACATGCAGACGGAGATCGCGCTGGGGCTTCAGGGTTCCCTGCGCGTCGGCCGGCTGATGGACGAGGGCAAGATGGCGCCGGAGATGATCTCCCTCGTCAAGCGCAACAATTGCGGCAAGGCGCTCGATATCGCCCGCGCCGCCCGCGACATGCATGGCGGCAACGGCATCCAGATCGAATATCACGTCATGCGCCACGCGCAGAACCTGGAGACCGTCAACACCTATGAGGGCACGCACGACGTCCACGCGCTGATCCTCGGCCGCGCCCAGACGGGGATACAGGCGTTTTTCTGAGGCGCTTGTTTTAGCTCGGGTCTGCATCGCCGATGCAGCGGAGAGGGCGAGGCATGGATTCCAGTGACAAGCACTGGAATGACGGAAATTTGAATGTTTCCGGTCAATCGCCAGGCGTTGCTAGCTTCGCTTGCGGTTCTCGATAGCGCGAAATCACCCCCACCCCGTCATTCCAGTGCTTGTCACTGGAATCCATGCCTCAGCCTCGCCCCCGCCGCTTCGGTGCAGGAGATGCGGTGCTGCGGCAGGCGGAAGTCTTCATGTGGAATATCCGCTAAAAACCCGATAAAATGCCAAGCAACGGCGATAAAGACGGGTAAAATAAAGTGATTGTATAGTTCCGGTTGCGCCGCCGGGCGAACACGATCTCAACACAAAGCACCCATAGCCCCTTCAGGATAGCTGCAGGAAGCTTCCTGCCCGGAGTGGATGTGATGGATGCTGCGCTCAATACCGATCCCTGGCTGCCGGTCGAACTGGTCAATGTCGCGCTGGCCGGCGCGCTGTTCTTTTTCTGCCTGGGCTTTTCCTTCTGGCGGGCGCTCAATGACCGCCAGCACCCCGTCTATTGGCGCAGCGCCGCGGCATTGATCTGGGTCGGCGTCGTCACCATCGCCTTTGCCGGCAGCCGGCCGGATGTCTGGGTCATCCTGCTCAACACGGGCTGGCTCCTGCTTCTGACCGGCATGGCCGCGACGCTCATCCGCGCCGGGGCCATGTTCTATCAGCATCTTCATAACGGCAGCGCCCGCAGGTCCGGCGCGCCCTCGCGGAAGGCTTAGCCCCGCTTCTGCTGCTGCACGATGCCGTAGATATTGGTTGAGCGCGCGCCCGAGCGGCAATAGGCGAGGATGGGGCCTTCCGCATTCTCAAGTGCGGCCGCCATCGCGTCCACATCGTCCTGCGTCAGCATGCCCGAGACAACAGGCACGTAGTGGACCGGGATACCGGCCTTCTCCGCCACGCTTGCGATCTCCGCGAAAGCCGGCTGGTCCGGCGCCTCATTGTCCGGGCGGTTGCAGATCAGCGTGTGATAGCCGGCGGCAGCGATGTCGCGGATGTCATCGGGCGAGATCTGGCCGGTGACCGAAAAATTGTCGTCGATCTGGCGAATGTCCATTGATTTCTTCCTTGAGGGCAGGCGGTTTGTCCGGCGGCACAATACATGAAACGCTTGCCCGCGCCAGATCAAACCGCGGCTGTTGCATCCGATATGGGCGGGATATGGGGATGCCGGTTTGCAGCCGCAACGGATGTGCTAGTTTGAGGCCTGCCGGGGGAGGTGACGCCATATGATCGACAAGCTGGAATTCTTCATCGCGCTCGCGAAAGAAGGCCATTTCGGCCGCGCGGCGGAGGAGTGCGGCGTGACACAGCCGACGCTTTCCGCCGCGATCCGCCAGCTCGAGGATACGCTCGGCGTCATGCTGGTGCAGCGCGGCTCGCGCTACAAGGGGCTGACGCCGGAGGGCCAGCGCGTGCTGGAATGGGCGCGGCGCATCGTCGGCGATGCCCGCACCATGCGCGAGGAGATCCGCGCCGCGCGGCTCGGCCTTTCCGGCCATATCACCATCGCCGCCATCCCCACCGCGCTCGCCATGGTCTCGCGGCTCACCACGCCCTTCCGAGAGAAGCACCCGGATGTGACCTTCTCCATCCTGTCGCGCAACTCGCTGGAGGTGCTTTCGCTGCTTTCGAATTTCGAGATCGACGCCGGCTTCACCTATATCGAGAACGAGCCCTTGGGAAAAGTGACCACCGTGCCGCTCTATTACGAGCGCTATCACCTGATCACCTCGACCGGCAATATCCTCTCCGACCGTGAGACCGTTACCTGGGCGGAGGTCGGCCGCCTGCCGCTCTGCCTGCTCACCCCCGACATGCAGAACCGCCGCATCATCAATCTCCATCTGCGCGAGGCGGGGATGGACGTCCAGCCGACGCTCGAATCGAATTCGATGATCGTGCTTTTCTCCCATATCCGCACGGGAAAATGGGCGAGCATCATGCCGCTCAACCTGGCGGAGACGCTGGGCTTCGCTGAGCCGATCCGCGCCATCCCCATCGTCGAGCCCGATGCGCGGCATCTCGTCGGGCTCGTCGCCGCCGAGCGCACGCCCTATACGCCGCTGGTTTCCGCGCTCCTGCACGAGGCCAGGACCCTGGCGGCGGGGTTCCGGGAAGTTCAATAGAAAATTTCTATCGAGCGACGAGTTTGCGCTATTGATTGCAGCCAAGCTTTTTGGTCTCATTCCAGATAATAAAGAGGGGGAGAACAGGGAGGGCGCTGCTTGGAAACGCAGGTCGCACGTACCGACATCGCCGCAAGGGCGATAGAGATTATCGATCAATTGAAGAGCGCCGAAGGGCCGCTGCTGCCGATCCTCCACGGTCTGCAGGAGGAATTCGGCTATGTCCCTCCCGAGACGCTTCCGCTCGTCGCCAATGCGCTGAACATCTCACGCGCCGAGGTGCACGGCGTCTTCACCTTCTATCATGATTATCGCGACCATCCCGCCGGCCGCCATGTGCTGAAGATCTGCCGGGCCGAGGCCTGCCAGTCGATGGGCGGCGAGCGGCTTGCGAGCCGCGCAATGGAGCTTCTCGGCGTCAACTGGCATGAGACGAGTGCAGACGGCGCGGTGACGCTGGAGCCCGTCTATTGCCTCGGCCTCTGCGCCTGCGCCCCCGCCGCCATGCTCGATGGCGAGGTGATCGGCCGGCTGGACGAGGAACAGCTCGAGGAAATCGCGACGGAGGTCCGGCTATGACGGCGACCATCTATATCCCTCGCGATTCCGGCGCGCTGGCGCTTGGCGCGGAAAAGGTGGCGAAGGCGCTTGAGAAGGAGATCGCCGCGCGCGGTCTCGATGTGAAGATCGTGCGCAACGGCTCGCGCGGCCTCTACTGGCTGGAGCCGATGGTCGAGGTGGAAACGGGTGAAGGCCGCGTCGCCTATGGCCCGGTGAAGCCTTCCGATGTCGCCTCGCTGCTCGATGCCGGCTTGCTGCAGGGCGGCGCGCATCGCCTGTCTCTCGGTCTCACCGAGGAAATCCCCTTCCTCGCCCGCCAGACCCGTCTCACCTTCGCCCGGTGCGGTATCACGGATCCCCTGTCGCTGGAGGATTACCGCGCCCATGGCGGCCTGAAAGGCCTGGAGAACGCGCTGAAGCTCGAGCCGGCCCGGATCGTGGCCGAGGTGACCGAATCAGGCCTGCGCGGCCGTGGCGGCGCCGGTTTCCCCACCGGCATCAAGTGGAAGACCGTGCTCGATACGGCATCCCCGCAGAAATATATCGTCTGCAATGCCGATGAGGGCGATAGCGGCACCTTCGCCGACCGCATGATCATGGAGGGCGATCCCTTCGTGCTGATCGAGGGCATGGTCATTGCAGGCATCGCCACCGGCGCTACCAGGGGCTACATCTACACCCGCTCGGAATATCCGCACGCCATCGCCATCATGAACGAGGCGATCGCGATTGCGAGACAGGCCGGCGTTCTCGGCGCAAGCGTCCTGGGTTCCGCCCATGCCTTTGACCTGGAGGTGCGGGTCGGCGCCGGCGCCTATGTCTGCGGCGAGGAGACCGCACTTCTGGAAAGCCTGGAAGGAAGGCGCGGCATCGTCCGCGCCAAGCCGCCGCTGCCCGCCCATAAGGGTCTTTTCGGCAAGCCCACCGTCATCAACAACGTTATCTCGCTCGCCTCGGTGCCGATCATCATGGACAAGGGCGGTGCCTTCTACCGCGATTTCGGCATGGGCCGCTCGCGCGGCACCATTCCCATCCAGATCGCCGGCAATGTCAGGCATGGCGGCCTCTACGAAACCGCCTTCGGCGTCACACTTGGCGAGCTGGTCGAGGAGATCGGCGGCGGCACGGCGAGCGGCCGTCCGGTCAGGGCGGTGCAGGTCGGCGGCCCGCTGGGGGCCTATTTCCCGCGCGCGCTTTTCGATACGCCGTTCGATTATGAGGCCTTCGCCGCAAAGGACGGGCTGATCGGCCATGCCGGCATCGTCGTTTTCGACGATACGGTCGACATGCTGAAGCAGGCGCGCTTCGCCATGGAGTTCTGCGCCATCGAGAGCTGCGGCAAGTGCACACCCTGCCGCATCGGATCGACGCGCGGGGTGGAGTTGGCAGACCGCATCGCCGCCGGTGTCACACCGGAGAAGCAGATCGCGGTGCTTTCCGACCTTTGCAACACCATGAAATTCGGCTCGCTCTGCGCGCTGGGCGGCTTCACGCCCTATCCCGTGATGAGCGCGCTGACGCACTTCCCGGAGGATTTCCGGCCGGCACCGGTGAGGGAGGCGGCGGAATGATGATATATTGCGGAAACGCAGGCGCCCGTCTCGCCCCCCTCTGGGCTGCCGCCCATCTTCCAACCCCTCCTGTCGTCATCCTCGGGCTTGACCCGAGGATCCACAGCCAAAGGGGCATTGGACGTCCCACTGCCGCGACGCATTCCAGCGTGCGGGAACATTCTGAATTCGATCAACATTCTACCTTGATGATCCATGATCCCGTTGCGGTTGATAATACCGCTTCCGCCTCCTTGCCGTGGATCCTCGGGTCAAGCCCGAGGATGACGACGGGGAAGGGGGAGATGGGCGGCAGCCCAGAGGGGGGTGTTGCAGCGCGCCGCCCGTTTAACCAGATCTATCAGGAGGCCTCCCATGTCTCTCGTGCATGAAATCGACTACGGCACCCCGGCCTCCAGATCGGAAAAGACCGTTACGCTCACCATCGACGGGAACGAAATCACGGTTCCCGAAGGCACCTCCATCATGCGCGCGGCGATGGAGGCGGGGATCCAGGTTCCCAAGCTCTGCGCCACGGATATGGTCGATGCCTTCGGCTCCTGCCGGCTCTGCCTGGTCGAGATCGAAGGGCGCAACGGCACGCCGTCCTCCTGCACCACGCCCGCGATGGAAGGCCTCGTCGTCCGCACCCAGACGGACCGGCTCAAGAACATCCGCCGCGGCGTGATGGAGCTTTATATCTCCGACCATCCGCTCGATTGCCTGACCTGCGCCGCCAATGGCGATTGCGAATTGCAGGATATGGCGGGTGCGGTGGGCCTTCGCGATGTACGCTACGGCTATGAGGGCGAGAACCACGTTTTCCCCGCGGCAAAGACCGATGGCGCGCTGAATGCGCGGTGGCTGCCCAAGGACGAATCCAACCCTTACTTCACCTATGATCCCTCGAAATGCATCGTCTGCTCGCGTTGCGTGCGCGCCTGTGAGGAAGTGCAGGGCACCTTTGCGCTGACCATCGAGGGCAGGGGCTTCAATTCCCGCGTCTCGCCGGGAATGCACGAGCAGTTCGTCGCTTCCGAATGCGTTTCCTGCGGCGCCTGCGTGCAGGCCTGCCCGACGGCGACCCTCACCGAGAAATCGGTGATCGAGATTGGCCAGCCCGAGCATTCCAAGGTCACCACCTGCGCCTATTGCGGCGTCGGCTGCTCCTTCAAGGCAGAGATGCGGGGCGAGGAACTGGTCCGCATGGTGCCCTACAAGGACGGCAAGGCCAATCGCGGCCATTCCTGCGTCAAGGGCCGTTTCGCCTATGGCTACGCCACCCACAAGGACCGCATCCTCAACCCGATGATCCGGGAGAAGATCACCGATCCCTGGCGCGAGGTGACCTGGGAAGAGGCCTACAAGCATGTGGCGAACGAGTTCCGCCGCATCCAGTATCAATATGGCAAGAGCGCCATCGGCGGCATCACCTCCTCGCGCTGCACCAATGAGGAGACCTATCTGGTCCAGAAGCTGGTGCGCCAGGGCTTCGGCAACAACAATGTCGATACCTGCGCCCGCGTCTGCCATTCGCCCACCGGCTATGGCCTGAAATCCACCTTCGGCACTTCCGCCGGCACGCAGGATTTCGACAGTGTCGAGCACAGTGATGTCGTGCTCGTCATCGGCGCCAACCCGACCGACGGCCACCCGGTGTTCGGCTCGCGGCTGAAGAAGCGGCTGCGCCAGGGCGCCAAGCTGATCGTCATCGATCCGCGCCGCATCGATCTGGTGCGCACCCCGCATGTGGAAGCCGCCTATCACCTGCCGCTGAAACCGGGCACCAATGTCGCGATCGTCACCGCGCTCTCCCATGTCATCGTCACGGAAGGCCTGTTCGATGAGGCCTTCATCCGTGAGCGCTGCGATTGGGAGGAGTTCCAGGACTGGGCGTCCTTCGTCTCCCAGCCCGAGCACAGCCCGGAGGCGGTGGAGAAGATATCGGGCGTTCCGGCCGATCTGATCCGCGGCGCCGCCCGGCTTTACGCTACCGGCGGCAATGGCGCCATCTATTACGGCCTCGGCGTCACCGAGCACAGCCAGGGCTCGACCACGGTCATCGCCATCGCCAATCTTGCCATGGCGACCGGCAATATCGGCCGTCCGGGCGTCGGCGTGAATCCCTTACGCGGCCAGAACAATGTGCAGGGCTCGTGCGACATGGGCTCCTTCCCGCACGAACTGCCGGGCTACCGCCATATCTCGGAAGACGCGACACGCGACATCTTCGAGAAGCTCTGGGGCATCAAGCTCGACAACGAGCCGGGCCTGCGCATCCCCAACATGCTGGATGCCGCCGTCGATGGCTCCTTCAAGGGCATCTATATCCAGGGCGAGGATATCCTGCAGTCCGACCCTGACACCAAGCATGTGGCGGCCGGGCTGGCGGCGATGGAATGCGTCGTCGTCCACGACCTCTTCCTGAACGAGACTGCCAATTACGCCCATGTCTTCCTGCCGGGCTCGACCTTCCTTGAAAAGGACGGCACCTTCACCAATGCCGAGCGCCGCATCAACCGCGTGCGCAAGGTGATGTCGCCGAAGAACGGCTATGCCGACTGGGAGGTGACGCAGAATTTGGCGAATGCCATGGGCCTCGGCTGGAACTATACGCATCCATCCGAGATCATGGACGAGATCGCAGCCACGACCCCGAGCTTCGCCGGCGTCACCTACGATCTTCTCGAGCGCGAGGGCTCCGTGCAGTGGCCCTGCAACGAGAAGGCGCCGCTCGGCACGCCGGTCATGCATATCGGCGGCTTCGTGCGCGGCAAGGGCAAGTTCATCCGCACGGAATATGTGGCGACCGACGAAAAGACGGGGCCACGCTTCCCGCTGCTGCTCACCACCGGCCGCATCCTCTCGCAATATAATGTCGGCGCGCAGACGCGGCGCACCGCCAATGTCGTCTGGCATGAGGAGGACCGGCTGGAGATCCACCCGCATGATGCCGAGAACCGCGGCATCCGCGACGGCGATTGGGTCAGGCTCGCGAGCCGCTCCGGCGAGACGACACTGCGCGCCAAGGTGACCGACCGCGTTTCGCCCGGCGTGGTCTACACCACCTTCCACCACCCGGCGACGCAGGCCAATGTGGTGACCACCGATTTCTCGGACTGGGCGACCAATTGCCCCGAATACAAGGTGACGGCGGTGCAGGTCGCGCCTTCCAACGGCCCGTCCGAATGGCAGGTCGAATATGAGGACCAGGCGAAGCAGAGCCGCCGCATCACCGCCAAGCTGGAAGCGGCGGAGTAGGGGCGGTGGTTCCTGCCTTGCAAATCACCCCCCTCTGCCCTGCCGGGCATCTCCCCGTTCTTCTGTCGTCATCCTCGGGCTTGACCCGAGGATCCACGGCAAAGCGGAGGAAACAGTGGTATCGTGCGCGTCAGGACCGTGAAATTTTCGGCGGTCAGATCCAAGATTTAACGTTGTTTGTGCGGGCTGGAACCCGTCGTTGCAATGGAGAAACCGGTTCTCCCTTGCCGTGGATCCTCGGGTCAAGCCCGAGGATGACGCGAGAGAAGGGTAAGATGGCCGGCAGGTCAGGGGGAGGTGTCTAGTGCCGGACCGTCCCACCCGCCATCCGGTTTCCCGCATTGCCCGGCGCAAGGGCGGGCTGTCGTCGGCGGACCGGCTGGTGCCGGAGGAGACGCCTGTCGCCTTCAGCTATGGCGGCACGACCCAGGCGGTGATGATGGCGACACCCGCCGATATCGAGGATTTCGCCGTCGGTTTCAGCCTGTCGGAGGGCATCATCGAGAATGTGTCCGACATCGAGGCGATCGCGGTCGAGGACCATGATCAGGGCGTCGATATCCAGATCACGCTCGCCGGGAACAAACGTGACGCGCTGACCGCGCGCCGCCGCTACATGGCGGGTCCGGTCGGCTGCGGCCTTTGCGGTGTGGAATCGATCGAGCAGGCGTTGAAGCCGGTCGCATCGGTCGGCCCCGCCGGCCTGCATTTGACGTCGGGCGATATCGCGCAGTCCGCCAGGCTCCTTTCTGCCCGGCAGCCGCTCCATGCCGAGACCGGCGCGGTCCACGCGGCGGGCTTCTATGTTCCGGGCAAGGGCATCATCGCCGCCCGCGAGGATGTCGGCCGCCATAACGCGCTGGACAAGCTGGCCGGTGCGCTCGCGCGGGCGGGGATCGACGGGAGAAGCGGCGCGGTCGTCCTCACCAGTCGCGTCTCGATCGAGATGGTGCAGAAGACGGCAATCATTGGTGCGCCGGTGCTGATCGCCGTCTCGGCGCCCACCGCCCTTGCCATCCGCACGGCCGAGGCTGCCGGCATCACGCTCGTCGCGCTGGTGCGTGGCGACGAATTCGATATCTTCACCCATACAGACCGTATCCAGACTGGAGCAGATGCCCATGTCGCATAGCGGCACGCATGACAAGCTGATCTATATGGCAAACCAGATCGCCACCTTCTTTGCTTCGCAGCCGCACGACGAGCAGGTGGCGGGCATCGCCAATCATATCAACCTGTTCTGGGAGCCGCGCATGCGCGCCCAGCTTTTCGCCATCCTTGATGGGGAGGGCGGCAAAGGGCTGAACGAACTCGTCATCGAGGCTGCCAGGCAGATACGCCGGCCCGCACCGGTGAACTAAAACCTGTCAGTCGTCATTCTCGGGCTTGTCCCGAGAATCCACCATAAGAAGAAGGAAAATGACTACCGTCCCGACAAACCACGCCGCAATAGATTCTCGGGACAGGCCGAGAATGACCACGAAGAGGAAGGCGGCTCAAAACTGGTTCTGACAGACTCAAGGGCCTGATGCGCCCGATATGGATTGAACGCGATAGGGGAGGAGCGATTGATCGATAGTTTGAAGTCACGCATTGAAGCCTGACCGTTCCGGGCAGGCATATTCTTCGAAAATTTCAACAATGAGGTAATCCGCCTGGGAGGACTACGGCGGAAGGAGAGGATTGTTGTCATGTCTTCAGATACCACAGCGGGCGTCCTGGAGGGCGCCGGAATTCTCGACCGTGAGCGCATTATCGCGCAACCCGGCTTCAACCGCTGGCTGGTTCCGCCAGCGGCCCTTGCCATCCATCTCTGCATCGGCATGGCCTATGGCTTCAGCGTGTTCTGGCTGCCGCTCTCGCGCTCGCTCGGCATCACGCAGCCCGTCGCCTGCGCCGATCTGAACCTGCTTTCGGCACTGTTCACCACGACGTGCGACTGGCGCGTCGCCGATCTCGGCTGGATTTATACGCTCTTCTTCGTGCTGCTTGGCTGCTCGGCCGCACTTTGGGGCGGCTGGCTGGAACGCGCCGGCCCGCGCAAGGCCGGCTTCGTGGCGGCGCTCTGCTGGTGCGGCGGCATTCTCGTTGCGGCCATCGGCGTCATGATGCACCAGCTCTGGCTGATGTGGCTCGGCGCCGGCGTCATCGGCGGCATCGGCCTCGGTCTTGGCTACATCTCGCCGGTTTCGACTCTCATCAAATGGTTCCCCGACCGGCGCGGCATGGCGACCGGCATGGCTATCATGGGCTTCGGCGGCGGCGCGATGATCGGCGCTCCGCTCGCCGACATGCTGATGAACCATTTCCGGACGCCGACCTCGGTGGGCGTATGGGAGACCTTCATCGTCATGGCCGCGATCTATTTCGTCTTCATGATGTGCGGCGCCTTCGGCTACCGCATTCCGCCCGCCGGATGGCGTCCCGAAGGCTGGACGCCGCCGGCCAGCCAGAAGGCGATGATCACGACGCGGCACGTCCACCTGCGCGATGCGCACAAGACCCCGCAGTTCTGGCTCATCTGGGCCGCGCTCTGCCTCAATGTCTCGGCCGGCATCGGCGTTATCGGCATGGCCTCGCCCATGCTGCAGGAGATCTTCGGCGGCAAGCTCATCGGCCTGCCTGACTTGAGCTTCACCCAGCTCGACGCCTCGCAGAAGACGGCCATCGCAGCGATTGCGGCGGGCTTCACCGGCCTGTTGTCGCTGTTCAACATCGGCGGCCGCTTTTTCTGGGCCTCGCTTTCCGACAGGATCGGCCGCAAGAACACCTATTACACCTTCTTCCTGCTCGGCATCGTGCTCTATGCGCTGGCGCCCACCCTTGCCGGCATGGGCAACAAGGCCCTGTTCGTGCTCGCCTTCGGCATCATCCTGTCGATGTATGGCGGCGGCTTCTCCACCGTGCCGGCCTATCTCGCCGATATCTTCGGCACGCAGTTCGTCGGCGCCATCCATGGCCGGCTGCTGACGGCCTGGGCGACGGCCGGCATCGTCGGCCCCGTGGTGGTCAACTATATCCGCGAATTCCAGATCAACGCCGGCGTGCCGCGCGAGCTGGTCTATAATTTCACCATGTATATCCTCGCCGGCATGCTGGCGCTCGGCTTCCTCGCCAATCTCCTGATCAAACCGCTTGGCGAAAAATGGTTCATGTCGGATGCCGAGGTTGCGGATCTTCAGGCCAAGACCGCGGCGTCCTCTGCCGGCCCGACCGGCTCCTTCGGCATCGGCACGGGCGGGCTCGACGCCAAGGCCGCGCTCGCCTGGGCGGCGGTCGGCATCCCCATCCTCTGGGGTGTCTGGATCACCTTCCAGAAAGCGATCGTCCTCTTCCAGTAACAAGCCCCCCATTACTGAAAAGGACATTGCGGAGCAGGCTCCCGGACAACCGGGAGCCTGTTTTGCATTCGGTGCATCAGGCAGCAATGGCGATCCGGTTGCGCGCTGCGAGAATTGCGATCGTGGCGTTCGCGGCCTCGCGGCCCTTCACCTGAAAATGCGCACGGAAGAAATCCTGATGTTCGCGGCTTTCATGGAAATGATGCGGTGTGAGCACCGCACTCAGCACGGGCACATCCGTCTCGAGTTGCGCCTGCATCAGTCCCTTGATGACGGCATCGGCAACGAATTCATGCCGGTAGATACCGCCATCCACTACAAAAGCCGAAGCAACGACAGCCGAATATCGGCCAGTACGCGCCAGGGTGCGGGCATGCAGCGGAATCTCGAATGCGCCCGGCACATCGAAGATTTCAACATCCGCATCCGTCCCGGCAAGCTTGGCCATTTCCTCGATGAAGGCCTTTCTCGCCTCGTCAACGATATCGGCATGCCAGCGGGCCTGGATGAATGCGACTGCGATTTTGGAGGGTTTGTTCGCGTAGCTCTGGTTCATCGGTTTCTCCTTCGAAACTAGAATCAGGGCGTACAAAACAGCGACATGCCGCCGGCCTTTCGGCCGGCAACCCGCTCTTTCGTTCTCTTCCATCCGGACTATACCGTCGGCTCCGGCATCTCACCGGATCTGCTGACCTTGACGGGCTCGCCAAGCGCTCGCGGGCTCGAACAGCGGGTTGCGCCCGCCTTCATACCGCCGGTGGGGAATTGCACCCCGCCCCGAGAACAAGCCTTGCGGTGATGCAAGGCCGGGCAGACAATAGATCGGCGAGCGGGTCTTGTCGATGCGGCCTTTGCGACAGGGCGAAACACCGCATGATTTTTCTGTTGGGGCTAATCCCGCAAATACCCCTCGATCCTGTCGAGCACATCGGCCTTGCCCATGCCGGTCAGGAAGGCCAGTGTCGTGATGACGGGCTTGCCCAGGCCCTGCGGCACGGGCGTCGTGGAAACCACGAGATCGACATCATCGACCATTCCGGGCACCTCGGTCGCCTTGCACTGGCGGATCGAGACCGGGATGCCGCGGTTCTTCATCTCTTCCTCGATTGCCGTGGCGACGACCGTCGAGGTGGCGATGCCGGTGCCGCAGGCGACGAGTATGATTTTTTCCCTGGCCATATCTGTTCCTTTCGGTTGCGGATGCTTCTACTGGTGGTCCTGTTTTGATGGAATCGCTAGGCGCCCCCCTCTGGCCTGCCGGCCATCTCCCCCGCAAGGGGGGAGATTGGCTTGCATCACCCGCGCTGCACATACTGCAATGCTGGTGATTGGCGCCGGACGTTGATGAAAGCGTAATCTCCCCCCTTGCGGGGGAGATGGCCGGCAGGCCAGAGGGGGGCGCTGTCCTGCCAACGTCTCCACTTCGATATGAGCCTCAGCCGAACGCCGCGCAGACATCCTCGAAGGTGTTCGCGCTGCGCAACGCAGCGAGCGCCTCGGGGCTCTGGATCGTTTCGGCGATCTTCTGCAGCATCTCGATCTGCCGGTCCTTGTCGTTGAGCGCCATCAGGATCACCACGCGCACCGGCAGCTTCTCATCGGGGTTCTCCATGTTGGAGAAGGTGACCGGCGCCTTCAGGACCGCAAGCGCCAGCGCCGGCCGGATGACATGCTCGGGATCCGTATGCGGCACCGCGATATTGTTGTCGCCGCCGAGCGGCAGGCCTGTCGGAAGCGTGGCCTCGCGGGCGAGCACGGCACCGACATAGCTTTCCCTGACATGGCCGAGCTGCCTCAGCCGCTCGCCGAGCGCGCGGATGACATCGCCGTCGCTTTTCGCCTCGAGCTCGAGAAGCACCGCCGCGGGATCGAGATAGTTCAGGATGGGACTTGCCAAATCGATAGCCTCTTATTGGAAAGGCAGTTGCATAATACCCCCTCATCCGGGCCCTTCGGGCCACCTTCTCCCCGTTGGGGAGAAGAGGGTGCAGGCGGTTGTGTCGCGTCTCCTCTCCCCTCGGGGAGAGGTGGTGAGCCCACGGGTCTTGCCTCCGGCAAGCCCGAGGACAGGCTGTGCGAACCGGTGAGGGGCACACATCAGATCATTTTACTCTTCATCAGCGCCCGCCGCGCGCTCCCATGCTGCCGTATTGCGGCGGAAGGCCCAGAAGGCGGCACCGATGACGACAAGAAGCAGCGCCAATCCGGCAATTCCGAGGCTTTCCACCAGCTTGACCACGACATAGGAGATCCACAGGAACCCGTCGACCACGCTGGTGATCTGCACTGCGTTCTCCGGCATCGCGAAGCCCGAGGCGATCGCCGCGCTGGTGAAGAGCGGTGCAAGCGCATTGGCGACATAGAAGCCGAGGATCAGCGTAACCGTGCCGACGATCACCATGCGGAAGACATTGCCGTTGAGGAGCGGCGCGGTCATTGCCACGATGAAGGGGATGACGGCGAGATCGGCGAAGAGGATCACGCGGTTGCCCGGCAGGATGATCGACAGGATGATGGCGATCGGCACCAGGATCAGCGACGAGGAGATCGCCGCCGGATGACCGATCAGGATGGCTGAATCGAGCCCGACGGTAAGCTCGCGGTCACCGGCGCGCTTGCGGACGAATTCCTGCGCGGCTTCGGAAACCGGCAAGAGCCCTTCCATCAGGATCTTCACCATGCGCGGCAGGAGCAGCATGACAGCCGCCAGGGTCATGCCGGTCTGCAGGACCTTGCTGAGCGCCGTGCCGAAATCGCCGAGATTGTAATAGGCGATGGCGCCGAGCACGAGACCGATGACGAGGCCGAGAATGACCGGCTCGCCCAGCACGCCGAAGCGCTTCTGGATCGTGTCGGTGCTGATGTCGATCTTGTTGATCCCTGGAATCCGGTCAATGATCCAGTTGAGCACGATCGCGATCGGCAGGATCTGTGCGGAGGCGAGATGCGGCACCGAGACGCCGGGAACGCCGTAGAATTTCTGCACGGCCTTCGCCGACCAGTCTGCGAAGAGCAGCGCCAGCGCCGCCATCAGCGCCGCCGCGATGATGCCATAGGCGAGATTGTTGGTGGCGGCCACCGTCAGCGAGCCGATGAAGGCGAAATGCCAGAAGTTCCAGACGTCGACATTGAGCGTGCGGGTGAGCCGCGTCACCAGCAGCAGGATATTGACGGCGATGCCGACGGGAATGACCCAGAGCCCCACCGAGGAGCCGAAGGCGATTGCCGCCGCCGAGGGCCAGCCGACATCGACGATGTCGCGCTGGATGCCGGTGTTCTTCACGATGGCCTGCGCCACGTCGGAAATGCTGTTGAGCATCAGTCCGAGCACGAGATTGATGCCGATGAAGGCGACGCCGATCGTGACGGCGGCGCGAAAGGCACGCCCCGCCTTGGCGCCCAGCACCAATGCGATGATGAAGATGACGATCGGCAGCAGAACCGTCGCGCCAAGCGTATCGACGGCCCCTTTCAGGCCGGCAAGCAATGCATCCATTTTTTCCTCCCATATGAGCTCTTTGTGAGCTTCATGGCTTCAGAGGATATTTGAACATTCGTACATTGCAAGCGACTTTTGTGTCGGGTGCGTGCATAGCGGGCATCGGATTTGTGATGGCCGGCGAGGCATGGATCCCAGTGACAAGCACTGGGATGACGGGGTGGAAGTGACTTCGCCTTCGACAACTATTATCCAGGCGGGGGACAATGAGCATCGGCCATGGCAACCAAATTGCCGTCATCCCAGTGCTTGTCACTGGGATCCATGCCTCGCCCTCTCCACCTCAACAACGGCTGGAATGACACTGGCCAACCGCTTCCTTAAAACTGGACTACCCAAATCCCGGCTACTCCCCCAGCACCGCCAGAAAATGCCTCATCCGGCTGACGGCGAGGTCCGGCTGGTCGAGCACGTTTGCCTGGTCGGCGAGGCGGAATATGTCGGCGTAGTGCAGGAGGCCGCGCGCCGATTGCATGCCGCCGGGCATGGTGAAATGGCGCTGGTGGCCGTTGAGCCAGGCGAGGAAGACCACGCCGGCCTTGTAATATTGCGTAGGCGCTTCGAAAATCTTGCGCGACAAGGGTACAGTCGGCTCGATGACGCCGCGGAAGGTGGCAGTGTCGCCGGCGGCAAGTGCCGCAAGCGCCTTGGAGGCGGAGGGCGCCACCGCATCGAAGATGCCGAGCAGCGCGTGGCTGTGTTTGTGCCCGTCGCCCTCGATCAGCTCCGCATAGTTGAAATCGTCGCCGGTGAAGCAGAGCACGCCTTCCGGCAGGCGATCGCGCAACGTCACTTCCCTGGCGCTGTCGAGCAGCGAGATCTTGATGCCCTCGACCTTCTCCCGGTTGTCGCCGATGATATCGAGCACGGTTTCGAGCGCATCTTCAAAGCCGCCGCCGCCCCAATAGCCGGCAAGTTGCGGGTCGAACATCTCGCCCAGCCAGTGCAGCACCACCTTCTCCCGCGTCTGGCCAAGGATGTGGCCATAGACCTTGCGGTAATCATCGGGCGATTTCGCCACCCGCGCCAGGGCGCGGCTCGCCATCATGATCGCCCGTCCGCCATGCTTTTCAATAAAGCCGATCTGCGTCTCATAGGCCCTGATCACGTCGTCAAGCGACCGGGCATCGGCGGGGTCGAGCTGATCCGTCCCCGCGCCGCAGGCGAGATCGGCGCCGTCTACCGTGCGCGCTTCGGCGAGCGAGCGGCGGATCAATTCCTGCGCGCCTGTCCAGTCCAATCCCATGCCGCGCTGCGCGGTATCCATCGCCTCGGCGATTTTGAAGCCGAGGCCCCAGAGATGATGCCGGAAGGCCATCGTCGCCTCCCAGTCGATCGCGGGTTTGCCCCAGGGATCGGTGTCGCGCAGGGGGGCGGAAACCACATGCGCAGCCGCATAGGCGATGCGGTTGAAACGCGGCGGCGTCGCCGGCCTGGCGATCGGCGTGCCGACGAGCCGGTATTCCTCGTGCGTTCCATCGGCGCGCGGCAGTTTCAGGCTTAACGTCATGAATCCTCCTCCCGGGTCGCTGGAGACGCCCTCTTGCCATTAGCGATAATTTGGATCGTTCCAATTTTCAAGATGCCGCGGAGATTTTGAGGTTCGGAAGATTCTCAGGAATGTTCGCATGAATTCGAGAAGACATGGCGAGAAATCCGGGAAAAAAGCGCATAATTCCAGCGAAATCGAGCCGAAATATACCCGTTCCGTTATGTTTTTCGATCTCGCTTGACAAATTTGGAACGTTCCAATTAACTGAAGGCAAATGCCGGAATGACAGGCAGGGAGGAGCCCCAGTGAAACGGACGAGGACGACGGTCATCGATATCGCGCGCGCCGCCGGCGTGTCGAAGTCGACCGTTTCGCTCGTCCTGCAGGGCAGCCCGCTGGTCAACGAGACGACGCGCGCCAGGGTCTCCGCCGTCATCCGCGAGCTCGGCTATGTCTATAACCGCAGCGCCGCCAATCTGCGCCAGGCGAAATCGGCGATCGTCGGCATCGTCGTCAATGATCTGACCAACAGCTTCTTTGCCGAACTCGCCGTCGGCATGGACATGGTGGTGCAGTCGGCCGGCTATGTGCAGTTCCTTGCCAATACGGGCGAGAGTGTCGACCGGCAGCGCGAGGTCATCGCCTCCATGCGCGAGCATGGCATCGCCGGGCTGATCCTTTCGCCGGCGCGCGGCACGCAGATCTCCGACCTGAAGCCGCTCATCGACAGCGGCATTCCCGTGGTGCTGGTGGTGCGCAATCTGCCGGGGGCGAAGGTCTCCTCGCTCCTCTCCGACAATTATGGCGGCACAGCGCAGGCGGTCGAGCATCTCGTCGGCCTCGGCCACAGGCGCATCGCCTTCATGGGCGGCTATGCCGATACGGCCGTGTTCGAGGAGCGGGTGCGCGGCTATCGCGATGCGCTCGTCAGGGCAGGGCTCCAATCGGGCGATGACTTCATCTTCAATTCCGCGCCGTCGCGGGCGGGCGGCGTGGCGGCGGTGGAAAAGATGCTGCTGCGCACCGAGCGGCCGACAGCGGCGGTCTGTTTCAACGATGCGGTAGCCTTCGGCGTCTGCGATGGCCTGCGCGCCGCGCGCATGGAGCCGGGCGTCGATTTCGGGGTGGTCGGCTTCGACGATGTGATCGAGGCGAAGACCGCCGTCCCGGCGCTGACGACGGTCTCGGTCGACCCGCAGGGCATGGGCCAGCGCGCCGCGCAGCTTCTCTTGAAGCAGATCAATTCGGCAAAGGTCGAGCCGGAGGCGCAGGTGCTCTCGGTGCGCCTCGTGGTCCGCGAGAGCTCCGGCATCGGGAAAAACGCACGAAATCGGGAGGAACACGCATGACGAAATGGGGTCTGATCGGCGCGAGCACCATCGCCAAGGAGTGGATGATCGATGCGATCCGCGCAACCGGCGGCGATGTCGTCTCCGTCATGAGCAGCGATGCGGCGCGCGGCAAATTCTATGCCGAGGCCAACGGCATCGCCAGATCGGTGACCGATCTCGATGCGCTGTTGGGCGATGCGGATGTCGACGCAGTCTATATCTCGACCACTAACGAACTGCATCGTGATCAGGCGATTGCCGCCGCCCGCGCCGGCAAGCATGTGCTGTGCGAAAAGCCGCTGGCGCTAACCCTCGATGACGCCCACGCCATGGTCGAAGCCGCGCAGGAAGCGGGCGTGGTGATGGGCACCAACCATCATTTGCGCAATGCCGCCAGCCATCGCGCCATGCGCGATGCGATCCGGTCGGGAAAGATCGGAAAGCCGCTCGCCGCGCGGGTTTTTCATGCGGTGTACCTGCCGGTACACCTGCAGGGCTGGCGGCTCGAGCGGCCCGATGCCGGCGGCGGCGTCGTCCTCGACATCACGGTGCATGACTGCGACACGCTGCGCTTCGTGCTGGGCGATGATCCGGTCGAGGCCGTCGCGATGACGCAGACGGGCGGCATGGGCAAATCCGGCCTGGAAGACGCCGTCATGGGCGTTCTCCGTTTTAAATCAGGCGTCGTCGCCCAGTTCCACGACGCTTTTACGACGAAATATGCCGAAACGGGTTTCGAGGTGCATGGCACGGATGGTTCGCTCATCGCGCGCAATGTCATGACGCAGCAGCCCGTCGGAAGGGTCGTGCTTCGCGATGCCGAGGGCGAGCATGAGCTCAAGCTCGACCATCATAATCTCTATGAGACGGCGCTTGCCGCCTTCCACGATGCCATCGCCGGCAAGGGCGTGCCCAGCGCCACGGGCGAGGACGGCATCTGGTCGCTCGCCACGGCTCTGGCCGTCGCGAAAGCCGCGAAAACCGGGGCGGCAACGCCCGTCGAAACAGGACTGTGAAAGCAAATTGGTAATGAGCAAGCATATCACGCCGGCTGAAGCGGCAAGCCTGATCCCCGACGAGGCGATCGTCTCGGTCTCGTCATCGAGCGGCCTCGGCTGTCCGGATCTGATGCTGAAGGCGATCGGCGAGCGTTTCGAGGCGACAGGCCATCCGCGCGATCTGACCACGCTGCACCCGATCGCGGCGGGCGACATGAGCGGCATCAGGGGCGTCGACCATATCGCCAGGAAGGGCCTGTTGAAGACCATCATCGGCGGCTCCTATCCTTCCGGCCCGTCGAGCGCCGAGCCGCCGCTGATCTGGCAGATGATCGGCAATGACGAGGTGGCGGCCTATAACATCCCCTCCGGCATCCTGTTCGACATGCATCGCGAGGCGGCGGCCAAGCGCCCCGGCGTGCTGACCAAGGTCGGGCTCGACACCTTCGTCGATCCGGCGCGCCAGGGCTGCGCCATGAACGCCTCCGCTGCGGCCTCGCCGTTGGTGAAGAAGATCGAATTCGAGGGCGAGGATTGGCTCTATTTCAAGGCGATCGTGCCCGATGTGGCGATCATCCGCGCCACCACGGCCGATGAGCGCGGCAACCTAACCTATGAACATGAGGGCGCCTATCTCGGCGGCTTCGACCAGGCGCTGGCGGCACGCAACAATGGCGGCATCGTCATTGCGCAGGTCAAGCGCATCGCCAAGGCAGGAACGCTGAAGCCGCACGCCGTGCGCATCCCTGGCGTTCTCGTCGATTATATCGTCGTCGATCCCGACCAGAAGCAGACGACGCAGACCGTCTATGACCCCGCGATCTCGGGCGAGATCTTCCGCCCGCTGGAAAGCTTCCGCCTGCCGGAATTCAACATCCAGAAGGTCATCGCCCGCCGCGTCGCGCGGGAGCTTGAGGCCGGCAGCGCCGTCAATCTCGGCTTCGGCATCTCGGCAAATGTGCCGCGCATCCTCTTGGAGGAGGGGCTGCACGGCGCCGTCACCTGGGTGATCGAGCAGGGGCCGGTCGGCGGCATTCCGCTTCTCGATTTCGCCTTCGGTTGCGCATCAAACGCGGAGGCCTTCGTGCCGTCGCCCCACCAGTTCACTTACTTTCAGGGCGCGGGCTTCGACGCCTCGCTCCTCTCCTTCCTCGAGATCGATCGCAGCGGCTCGGTCAATGTTTCGAAACTCTCCTTCCGCCCGCATGTGACGGCCGGCGCCGGCGGTTTCGTCGATATCACCGCGCGGGCGCGGAAGATCGTCTTCTCCGGCATGTTCAATGCCGGCGCCAGGCTCGCCGTCTCCGATGGCAAGCTGGTGATCGAGAAGGAAGGCAAGCTCAAGAAGCTGGTCAACGCGGTCGAGCATGTGACCTTCTCCGGCAAGAGGGCGATCGAGCAGGGGCAGGATATCACCTATGTCACCGAGCGCTGCGTGATGAAGCTGACGCCTGACGGCATCGTGCTGACGGAGATCGCGGCGGGTGTCGATCTGCAAACGCATATTCTCGACCAATCGGAATTTCCCCTCATCGTCTCCGACAAACTGAAGGTGATGGATGCGGCGCTGTTCCGGGAAGCGCCGATCGGGCTCAAGCTGCCGCAGAAGCCGGCTCGTACCTTGAAGGAAATGGCTCATGTCTGACGAGCGCCTCAAGCTCAGTTTCGACGGCCATGTCGCGACCATCACCGTCGCGCGGCCGGACAAGCTCAACGCCTTCGATATCGATATGCTGAAGGCTCTGGCGGCGGCCTGTGACGAGGTCGAAGCCAATGCACAGATCCGCGTCGCCATCCTGACGGGCGAAGGCAAGGCCTTCTCCGCCGGCGGCGATATCAAGGCCTGGGGTGCGATGGCGCCGAACGAATTCGGCCATCAATGGGTGCGCTTCGGCCATCGCGTCTTCGAGCGGCTCGCCACGCTGCGCGTGCTGCTGATTGCCGCGCTGAACGGCCATGCGCTGGGCGGCGGGCTCGAACTGGCCGCCGCAGCCGATATCCGCATCGCGGAAAGAGGGATCAGGATCGGCCTGCCCGAGACGAGCCTCGGCATGGTGCCCGGATGGTCCGGCACGCAGCGCCTCGTCAGGCGGTTCGGCGCGCAGATCGTGCGCCGCATGGTCCTGGGCGGCGAGATGTTTTCGGGCGAGGAGGCGCTGGCGCTGGGCCTTGTCGATCATGTCGTCGAGCAGGGCGCCGCCCTCGATGCCGCGCGCGATTATGCGGCGCGTATGGCGAAGCGCGGCCCCGCCGCTCTGGAAATCGCCAAGCTGATGATCGCATCGGCCAATGATGAGGATAACGGCACCGCCGTCGAGGCGCTGGGTTCCATCCTGGCCGCCAAGACAGGCGATCTCAGGGAAGGCGTCGCGGCCTTCGCCGGAAAACGCGAACCGCAATTCAAGGGAGAATGGTAATGACGGTTTTGGTGCGCCCGCAGGCGCTTGAGGATTTCAGGCCGCGCGAGTTCCAGATGCTGGTCGACGGGCGCTGGACGAACGGTGCCGAAGGACGAATCATCGAGCGCAGAAGCCCGGCGCATGGCACCGTTGTCAGCCGCTATCAGGCGGCGACGAAAGCGGATGCCGAACGCGCTATCAGCGCCGCCCGCCACGCTTTCGACAAGGGGCCCTGGCCGCGCATGAAGGGCGCGGAACGCTCCAATATCCTGCTCAAAACCGCCGATCTGATCGCCGCCAGGGCGGAGGAGCTGGCATTTCTTGACAGTATTGAGTCGGGAAAGCCGATTTCGCAGGCCCGTGCCGAGCTGGCCGGGGCTGTGGATATCTGGCGTTATGCTGCGGCTCTTGGTCGCGACCTGCATGGCGAAAGCTACAACACCTTGGGCGAGGGGACGCTCGGTGTGGTGCTGCGTGAGGCCATCGGTGTCATTTCCATCATCACCCCGTGGAATTTCCCCTTCCTGATCGTCAGCCAGAAGCTCCCCTTTGCCCTCGCCGCCGGTTGCACGACGGTGGTCAAGCCTTCCGAACTGACCTCGGGATCAACGCTCGTGCTGGGCGAAATCCTGATGGAGGCAGGGGTTCCTTCCGGCGTTGTCAACATCATCGTCGGCACCGGGCCAGAGGCCGGCGCGCCGATGACCACGCATCCCGCTGTCGACATGGTATCGTTCACCGGATCGACGACAGTCGGCCGGCTCGCCATGGCCAATGCGGCGCAGACGCTGAAGAAGGTTTCGCTCGAACTGGGCGGAAAAAACCCGCAAATCGTCTTTCCTGACGCCAATTTGGACGAATTTATCGACGCGGCCGTCTTTGGCGCCTATTTCAATGCCGGCGAGTGCTGCAATGCGGGAAGCCGTCTGATTGTTCACAATTCCATAGCCAATGACGTCGTCGCGCGCATCGGCGGATTGTCGAAAAAGGTGAGGGTCGGCGACCCGCTCGATCCTCAAACCCAGGTCGGCGCCATCATCACGCCCGAGCATCTCGCGAAGATCGACAATTATGTGCGGGGTGCGGCCGGGAGCGGTGCCGATATCGCCCATGGCGGCGCGCCGCTCGACCTTGGGAGCGGCCAGTTCATGGCTCCAACGATCCTTTCGGGCGTCAGATCCGACATGGCCGTCGCCCGCGAAGAGGTGTTCGGTCCCGTGCTTTCGGTGCTGACGTTCGATACGCTCGAAAATGCCATCGATATTGCCAATTCAATCGATTATGGTCTATCGGCAGGCGTATGGAGCAGGGATATGGATACCTGCCTGCAGGTTGGTCGCGGGGTAAGAGCCGGGACGGTCTGGATGAACACGTTCATGGACGGCGCGTCCGAGCTGCCATTCGGCGGCTACCGGCAGTCGGGTCTCGGGCGTGAGCTTGGCCGTCACGCGGTGGAGGACTATACCGAGACCAAGACGTTGAATATTCATATGGGGCCACGCACGGCCTGGTGGATGCCGAGATAGGATTGCAGCTGCACGCGTGGCGCGCCGACAACGGTGTCTACAAGCATCCGCTTCCCGAAGATCGGGATGGTTTTCGAAAGCGGATGCGAAGACAAGTCTGGAGCGCCGTCAGAGGACGCGTGGCGTTTCAGAGTGGGAGCTTCCTGCGGCTTCGGGCGCAGGAATGAAGAAAAAGCCGGATCGAGGTGATCCTGCTTTTGAACCTTGCAACAGGGAGGCAAGTCATGCGTAAGTTTTGGACAACGGCTGCGGTCGCGGCCTTGATGGTGGGGACAGCCACGCTCGGCCACGCCCAGCAGAAGGAGAGCGTCGAGGTTCTCCACTGGTGGACCTCGGGCGGCGAGGCGGCAGCACTCGACGTTCTCAAGAAGGATCTGGAAGGCAAGGGCATTTCCTGGGTCGACATGCCGGTTTCAGGCGGCGGCGGCAGCGAGGCCATGACCGTCCTGCGCGCCCGCGTCACTGCGGGAAACCCGCCCACCGCCGTGCAGATGCTGGGTTTCGACATCCGCGACTGGGCCGAACAGGGCGCCCTCGGCAATCTCGATGAGGTGGCGAACAAGGAAGGCTGGGAGAAGGTCATCCCCGCCGCGCTGCAGGACTTCGCCAAATATGACGGCCACTGGATCGCCGCTCCGGTCAACATCCATTCGACCAACTGGATGTGGATCAACAAGGAAGCGCTCGACAAGGCCGGCGGCAAGGAGCCGCAGAACTGGGACGAGCTGATCGCGCTCCTCGACAAGTTCAAGGAGCAGGGCATCACGCCGATCGCCCATGGTGGCCAGCCCTGGCAGGATGCGACGATCTTCGACGCCGTCGTCCTCTCCTTCGGCGATGATTTCTACAAGAAGGCCTTCATCGATCTCGATCCCGAGACGCTCGGCTCCGACACGATGAAGCAGGCCTTCGAGCGCATGACCAAGCTGCGTTCCTATGTCGATCCGAACTTTTCCGGCCGTGACTGGAACCTCGCCTCGGCGATGGTGATCGAGGGCAAGGCCGGCGTGCAGTTCATGGGCGACTGGGCCAAGGGCGAGTTCATCAAGGCCGGCAAGGTGCCGGGCAAGGACTTCGTCTGCATGCGCTATCCCGGAACGCAGGGTGCCGTGACCTTCAACTCCGACATGTTCGCCATGTTCAAGGTGGCTGAGGACAAGGTGCCGGCGCAGCTTCAGATGGCCTCGGCCATCGAGAGCCCGACCTTCCAGTCGGCCTTCAACGTCGTCAAGGGCTCGGCCCCGGCGCGCACCGATGTTCCGGACACGGATTTCGACGCCTGCGGCAAGAAGGCGATCGCCGACGTGGCCGACGCCAACAAGACCGGCCGCCTGATGGGTTCGATGGCCCATGGCTATGCCAATCCGGCCGCGGTGAAGAACGCCATCTATGACGTGGTGACCCGCGAGTTCAACGGCGAGCTGACCCCCGACGAGGCCGTCGAGGAGCTGGTTTCGGCCGTCGAAGCCGCGAAATAAGCATGGGACGGATCGCCGGGGCTTCAGGCTCCGGCGGTCCGGCTGCAGCGCAGGCGATCTGTGCTGGGTGGGTTGCAGAAATCAAAAAGAAAAAGGCGCGAATAGCGCCGGGGTGAGGCGAATGAACACGCGCAGCCGTTTGCAGGATTGGGTGCCCAAGCTCGTGATAAGTCCGAGCTTCCTCCTGATCCTGGTCTTCGTTTACGGGTTTATCCTCTATACGGGCTATCTCTCGCTGACCAACAGCCGGATGCTGCCCTCCTATGGGTTCGTCGGGCTGGAGAATTATTACAAGCTCTGGAGGCTGCCGCACTGGTGGCGGGCGATCACCAATCTCGGCATCTTCGCCTCGCTCTATATCCTGATCTCCTCCGTCATCGGCCTCGGGCTCGCCATTCTTCTGGATCAGAAGATCCGCGCCGAGGGCCTGCTGCGCCCGATCTACCTCTATCCGATGGCGCTCTCCTTCATCGTCACCGGCACGGCCTGGAAATGGTTTCTCGATCCCGGTATCGGGCTTGAGAACACCATGCACCAGCTCGGCTGGACGAGCTTCGCCTTCGACTGGATCAAGGATCGCCACATGGCGATCTACACCGTCGTCATCGCCGCGGTCTGGCAGTCCTCGGGCTTCGTCATGGCGATGTTCCTGGCCGGCCTGCGCGGCGTCGACAACGAGATCATCAAGGCGGCGCAGATCGACGGCGCCTCGACTTTTGTCATTTATCGCCGCATCATCATCCCGCTGATGCGCCCGGTCTTCCTCTCCGCCTTCGTGGTTCTCGCCCATCTGGCGATCAAGGCCTATGACCTGATCATCGCCCTGACCGGCGGCGGCCCGGGGCAGGCGACGGAGCTGCCGGCGACCTTCATGTATTCCTACACCTTCACCCGCAACTCGATGGGCATCGGCGCCTCGTCGGCCATCATCATGCTGGTGATGATCTTCTCGATCATCATCCCCTATCTTTATTCCGAACTGCGCGGGGAGAAACGCTGAATGAGCGCCCAAAGCCCTGACAATGTCATCAATCACGGCAGGCTCACCCGCGCGCTGATCTATGCCGCCCTGATCCTCTTTGCGATCTACTACCTGCTGCCGCTCTACGTCATGCTGGTCAATTCCTTCAAGCCGCTCGACGAGATCCGCCAGGGGGGCATGCTGTCGCTGCCGCATGAGTGGACCATCGCGCCCTGGCTCTCCGCCTGGTCGACCGCGCAGATCGGCGTGCAGCCGACGGGCCTAAAGCCCTATTTCATCAACTCGATCATGATGGTCGTGCCCGCCGTCGCCATCTCCACCGTGCTCGGCGCGCTCAACGGCTATGTGCTGACCAAATGGGAGTTCCGCGGCTCCAACATCATGTTCGGCATGCTGCTGCTTGCCTGCTTCATCCCGTTCCAGATCGTGCTGATCCCGATGGCCCGCATCCTCGGCCTGCTGGGGCTCGCCGGCTCGATCCCGGGCCTGGTCCTCGTCCATGTGGTCTATGGCCTCGGCTTCACCACGCTCTATTTCCGCAATTATTATGCAGCGTTCCCGACCGAGCTGGTGCGGGCCGCACAGATCGACGGTGCGAGCTTCTTCCAGATCTTCTGGCGCATCCTTCTGCCGTCCTCCGGCCCTATCATCGTCGTCTCGGTCATCTGGCAGTTCACCAATATCTGGAACGACTTCCTGTTCGGCGCCTCCTTCTCGGATGCGACCAGCACGCCGATGACGGTGGCACTCAACAATCTGGTGAACTCCTCGACGGGCGTGAAGGAATACAACGTCCATTTCGCGGGCGCGATCCTCGCCGCCCTTCCCACACTTCTCGTCTATATCGTCGCCGGCCGCTACTTCGTGCGTGGCCTGATGTCCGGCGCAGTCAAGGGATAAGTCATGTCGTTTCTGGCCATCAAGAACCTTTACAAGTCCTATGGCACCGTGCCGATCCTCAAGGACATCAACATCGAGATCGAGGAGGGCGGCTTTCTCGTCCTCGTCGGCCCCTCCGGCTGCGGCAAGTCCACGCTTTTGAACTGCATCGCCGGGCTGGAGCCGATCACCTCGGGCGAGATCCTCATCAACGGCCGCTCGGTGGCGGGCCTCCACCCCTCGCAGCGCGATATCGCCATGGTGTTCCAGTCCTACGCGCTCTATCCCAACATGACCGTCGCCGGCAACATCGGCTTCGGCATGGAGATCCGCGGCGTGCCGAAGGCCGAACGCGACAAGGCGATCAGATCCGTCGCCGAGACGCTGCAGATCGGCCACCTGCTCGACCGCAAGCCGAGCCAGCTCTCCGGCGGCCAGCGCCAGCGCGTCGCCATGGGCCGGGCGCTGGTGCGAAACCCCCAGGTGTTCCTGTTCGATGAGCCGCTGTCGAACCTCGACGCCAAGCTGCGCGTCGACATGCGCACCGAGATCAAGCGCCTGCACCACCGCATGAAGACGACCATCGTCTATGTCACGCACGACCAGATCGAGGCGATGACGCTCGCCACCAAGATCGCGGTCCTGAAGGACGGCGTGCTGCAGCAGTTCGGTACGCCCGCCGAGATCTACAACAGCCCGGCCAACACCTTCGTCGCCGATTTCATGGGATCGCCCGCCATGAACCTTCTGACGGCCAGGATCGAGGACGGCCCGACGGGCATCAGCGTGTCGCTCGACCGTCCCGAGGGCGGACCGCTCAGTCTCCCGGTCAATGGCGCAGAGGCGAAGCTCGCTTCCTATAAGGGCAAGGAGGTCATCTTCGGCATCCGACCGGAGGCGCTCACCGATCCCGACGGCGCGGACCGCAAGGCGCATTCGCTGGCAGAGGGCGATTGCCTGATCGAGGTGGTGGAGCCCGCCGGCTCCGACACCTTCGCCGTTACCCATCTCGGCGGCAAGGAAGTCGTGGCGCGGCTGCGCGCCGACGCCAGCATCGTCGTCGGCCAGAAAGCCAAGCTCGCCTTCAATCTCGACAAGGCGGTGTTTTTCGACCCCAAGAGCCAGCTGCGCATCGGCTGAAGCGGTTCATGTTGACGTGGAAGCACCCCCCTCTGGCCTGCCTGATATCTCCCCCTCAAGGGGGGAGATCAGCTGGCATCGATGTCGGTGCTTCGTTCCGCAGCGTTGGTGATTGGCGAAAGCGGTCCTTTTATCCAATCTCCCCCCTTGAGGGGGAGATATCAGGCAGGCCAGAGGGGGGTGAATTGCGAAGCGCGAGGCTCCGAGTCGAATGACATCCTCCCCGGATATCGTCATCATCGGCTCCGGCATCGGCGGCGCGACAATAGCCGCCGGCCTTGCTCCCTCGGGGGCTGACATCCTCATCCTCGAAGCCGGTGGCCATATCGAGGACCTGCCTGTCAATCGCGACCAGCGCGCCATTTTCCAGCGCGGTCATTTCCGCCCGAAGGAAACCTGGTACGAGGTGGACGGCAGGGGCTTCAATCCCGGCAATTACTATAATGTCGGCGGCAATTCGAAATTCTACGGCGCGGTGCTGACGCGCTATCGCCGCGAGGATTTCGCCGAGATGCGGCATCCGGAAGGCGTCTCGCCTGCCTGGCCATTCCCCTATGAGGAGCTGGAGCCCTGGTATTGCAAGGCGGAAGAACTCTATCAGGTGCGCGGCGCGCTTGGCGAGGACCCGACCGAGCCACCCCATTCCCGACCCTACGCCTTTCCGCCCGTCGCCGACGAGCCGGCGATCGCCGCTGTCCGCGAGCGGCTGAAGGCGGCGGGGCTTCATCCCTTCTCGCTGCCGCTTGGCATCGATATCGTTTGCTGGCTCGCCAAGGCCAAGACGCCGTGGGATGCCCATCCCAACTGCTTCGACGGCAAGATGGATGCCGAGACGACGGCGCTGGCCTTTGCCCTCAAGCATGAGAATGTGCGCCTGCAGGTCCATTCCAGGGTAACGCGGCTCGAAACCGGGCCTGACGGGCGCGCCATTTCAGCCGTCCATTACACCCACAATGGTGAAGGGCATGTGCTGCGGCCGAAACTGGTGATCCTCTCGGCCGGCGCGGTGCAGTCGGCGGTGCTGCTGCTGCGCTCGGCCAATGACGCCAATCCGGCAGGCCTCGCCAACCGCTCCGACCAGGTGGGGCGCAATTTCATGAACCACAATTCCTCGGCCGTCCTTGCCGTCAGCCCGTGGTATCGCAACGATTCCGTCTATCAGAAGACCTTCGGCTTCAACGATTTCTATCTCTCCGACGGGGAGGGAGGCCTGCCACTCGGCAATGTGCAGTTGCTCGGCCGCGTCTCGGGCGCGATCCTGAAGGCAAATATGCCGCGCGTGCCGGAAAGGCTGCTCAATGCCATCTCCACCCATGCCATAGATTTCTACGCCATGAGCGAGGACCTGCCTTCGCCGGAAAGCCGTGTCTTGGTCGATGGCGAGCGCATCGTGCTTAAATGGCAGCGCACCAACTGGAAGGCTCATCTGCAACTGGTGGCGAACCTCAAATCCGTGCTGCGCAAGGTGGGCTTCCCGCTCGTGCTTGCCCGCGCCTTCGACAAGCGCACGCCGTCGCACCAGTGCGGCACGGTGCGCATCGGCAATGATCCGGCCACCGCCCCGCTCGATATCTGGTGCCGCGCCCATGATCATCCCAATCTCTTCGTGGTGGATGCCGGTTTCCTGCCCACCTCGGCCGCGGTCAATCCGGCGCTGACGGTCGCCGCACAGGCGCTGCGCGTCGCCGATCACATCGTGAGGAAGGATCTCGCGGCATGACGGGAGAACCATCGCATATGGCAGGGAAATCCCCCTCATCCGGCCCTTCGGGCCACCTTCTCCCCGTTGGGGAGAAGAGCGCCGGCCGCGATGACGGCTTCTCCTCTCCCCGCCGGGGAGAGGGTGGCTCGCGAAGCGAGTCGGGTGAGGGGGCTACGGCATGACGGGAGGGAGAAAGCCTGTCGCGCTGGTGACCGGCGCCAGGCGCGGCATTGGCCTCGCGATCGCCAAGGCGCTGGCCGGCGCCGGCTTCGATCTCGCCATCACGGATCGGGAGGCGGATGGGGCAAGCGCCGCCGCTGTCGCCGCGCTGGAGGCGCTGGGCGCGAAAACGCTGTTCCTTGCCTCTGATCTCGCCGATATCGGCAACCATGCGGCAACGGTGGAGCGGATCATCGATCGTTTCGACAGCATCGATTGCCTCGTCAACAATGCCGGCATCGCCTCCGTGCGGCGCGGCGATTTCCTCGAACTGCAGCCCGAAAATTTCGACGCCATCGTCGCCGTCAATCTGCGCGGCACGGTGTTCTTCACGCAAGAGGTGCTGCGCGCGATGCTGGCCGCAAAACCGGGCCCGCATCCGCGCTCGATCATCAACATCACCTCGATCTCGGCCGAGATGACCTCGCCCGAAAGGCTCGACTATTGCATGACCAAGGCCGCACTTGCCGCCTTCAGCCAGGGTCTCGCCCTACGGCTTGCCGGGACCGGCATCGACTGTTTCGAGATACGGCCCGGCATTGTCCGTTCGGATATGACGGCAGGGGTGGCGGAGAAATATGAAAAGCTGATCGGCGAGGGACTCGTGCCGGTGAAGCGCTGGGGCGAGCCGGAGGATATCGGCCGTATTGCGGCAGCGCTCGCGAGCGGTGCGTTCTCCTTTGCCACCGGTTCGGTCATCAACGCCGACGGCGCTCTGTCGGTCAGCAGGCTTTAGGCTTGGGTTGATGGGAACGCCGGCGTTTTTCACCCCCCTCTGCCCTGCCGGGCATCTCCCCCACAAGGGGGGAGATTACGCCTCCATTGATGTTCGGCACCAGTCGTAGGCGTTGCAGAATAGATGCCGGAGTTAATGTCAGCCAATCTCCCCCCTTGTGGGGGAGATGGCCGGCAGGCCAGAGGGGGGTGAGTTCTGGGAGGAAACATGGGATACGACTATATCATCACCGGCGCCGGGCCTGCCGGCTGCGTTCTCGCTCATAGGTTGAGCGAAGACCCGTCCGTTCGTGTGCTCCTGCTGGAAGCGGGCGGTGGCGACTGGAACCCGCTGTTCCATATGCCGGCCGGCTTCGCCAAGATGACAAAGGGCGTGGCGAGCTGGGGCTGGAAAACCGTGCCGCAGAAGCACATGAAAGGCCGCGTGCTGCGCTACACCCAGGCCAAGGTGGTGGGCGGCGGCTCGTCTATCAACGCCCAGCTCTATACCCGCGGCAATGCCGCCGATTACGATCTCTGGGAAGAGGAGGAGGGCTGCACCGGCTGGAACTACCGCTCCGTGCTGCCCTATTTCAAGCGCGCCGAGGACAACCAGCGCTTCGTCGACGATTATCATGCCTATGGCGGGCCGCTCGGCGTCTCCATGCCGGCTGCCACGCTCCCCATCTGCGACGCCTATATCCGCGCCGGCCAGGAATTGGGCATTCCCTATAATCATGATTTCAACGGCAGGCAGCAGGCGGGCGTCGGCTTTTACCAGCTGACCCAGCGCGACAAGCGCCGCTCCTCCGCGGCCATGGCCTATCTCAGCCCCATCCGCGAGCGGAAGAACCTGACGGTCCGCCTCGGCGCGCGGGTGACGCGCATCGTCGTGGAAAAGGGCAGGGCCGTTGGCGTCGAGGTGGCGCGCGGGCAGACGACCGAGATCATCCGGGCGGCACGCGAGGTGCTGGTCTCCTCGGGCGCGATCGGCTCGCCCAAGCTGCTCCTGCAATCGGGCATCGGCCCGGCGGATCACTTGAGAAACGTCGGTGTATCAGTCGTTCATGATCTGCCCGGCGTCGGCGGGAACATGCAGGACCATCTCGACCTCTTCGTCATCTGCGAATGCACGGGCGATCACACCTATGACAATGTGGCGAAGTTCCACCGCACGCTCTGGGCGGGCATGCAATATGTGCTGTTCCGCACCGGTCCCGTCGCCTCCAGCCTCTTCGAAACAGGCGGCTTCTGGTATGCCGACCCTGAAGCGCGTTCGCCCGACATCCAGTTCCATCTGGGGCTGGGCTCCGGCATCGAGGCCGGCGTGGCGCGGCTGGAAAATGCCGGCGTGACGCTCAACTCCGCCTATCTGCATCCCCGCTCGCGCGGCACGGTGCGCCTTGCCTCGAGCGACCCGGCGGCCGCCCCGCTGATCGACCCGAACTATTGGAGCGATCCGCATGACCGCAGGATGTCGATCGAGGGGCTGAAGCTTGCCCGCGAGATCATGAGCCAGCCGGCATTGAAGCCCTATGTGCTGGCCGAGCGCCTGCCGGGACCGGGGGCGGTGACGGACGAGGATTTGTTCGATTACGGCTGCGCCAACGCCAAGACGGATCACCATCCCGTCGGCACCTGCAAGATGGGCACGGATGCGATGGCGGTGGTCGATCCCGAACTGAAGGTGCGAGGGATCGAGGGCCTGCGCGTCTGCGATTCCTCCATCATGCCGCGCGTTCCCTCCTGCAATACCAATGCGCCGACCATCATGGTGGGCGAGAAGGGTGCCGACATCATCCGCGGCCTCGATCCGCTGCCGCCCGCGGTCTTCGCCCATGAGATGAACGACCTGCCGCCCCGCGGCCGGCGCGATATACGCTGACGGCGTTGGCCGCTCTGCGCCGCTGTGGCAGCGATGAGGTCGAGGTGTGGATTTCAGTGCTTGTCACTGGAATCCGTGCCTCAGCGTGGCTGCGGCTGCTGCATTTGGAGGAAGTCACCATTGAGACCGCCATGATGGCGGGGACGAGAAAATCATCGCATGGGCCAAAATAAAAAGCGTTCCAGAAGTTCTGGAACGCTTTTACCGTTCGAACCTTTGACCCCCGCGAGCGGAAGGAACGATGATTTTAGAAAACCAGGCCGCCCTCAGGGCAGCATGAAGTCATGTCCCATCACGGCAATGGCGAGCGCCATGTTGAGCGTGATGATCATCATCGAATAAAAAATGGCGGTTCTTGTAATATCGCTCATTTCAACCTCCTTGCGCCGGGCCCCCGCCCAAGTTCGGCGCAGATCACTAGCGAACGGTAACGTAACGTAACAAGCCGTTATCCGATGCGCAACCCCTAAACACGTCTTTGTGAAAGAGGAAAATAGTCCGTGATAAAAAGGTGACATGGAGGGGCCAAGCGGTACTGGCGGCCTTTGTTTCCCTTAACTTGCAGCCTGGAAGCGGATCTCACCATTGTGCAGAAAGCAGGTCTTGTCGAACAGCTTCAAATCCAGCGGATTCGGTAGGCGGATATCCCGGAGGTCGGGGCAGGGCTTCTTCGAAGGGTCATAGGATCGGTCGATCTGGGAGATAAAGACGACGATCAGCCCGCGGTCCCGCGCAAAGGATTTCAGCGCCCGAACCTGAACTGCCAATGGGGGATTTTCCCGCTTCTGATCGAGCAACTGCAGGTAGTCGATGACGGCCACCATTCCGCGCGGCGCCGAAGCCAGTCTCTTCATGATGTAATCCGCACTGACGGCATCGGAACAGTCGAATTCGAACAGCCCCTCGAATTGCGCCCATTCCATGCCAATGGCCCGGAGGCGATCCCGAATGTCCTTTTCCGTATATTCCAACGTGAAGAACACGGCCTGATCGCCGGCCTTCATGGCTTCCACTGCCAGTTCGAGGCTCATCAGTGTTTTTCCCTGGCCCGGTCTTGCACCGACCAGCACCAGATCACCGGGCCTCAATCGAGGGAACAGCCTACCGGCTGGTGCAATCGCGGCTGCTTTTGCCACAAGCAGGCTCCAGCTCTTGTAACCTTCCTGGAAGGCCACGCGGTCAAGCGCTTCATACAGCGGAATATCTGCTTCGCGGGAGAGCAGTTTGGCTCTGCGTTTTAGATGATAAACAGGTGCAGACAGCTTCATCGAAAAACCTCCTATTGCGAGCAAAAGCTGCAATCCCTCCTTATGCTTACGTCGCTCGGATAGTCGGTTCGATGATCAGAAGCCCTGCATGAAGAATACTTTCCCGGATGGAGGGGGGAGGCGTGGGCCGCGCCAGAATCAGATTATAGCCCAGTCATTGCCGGGCGAAAATCGCCCGGTTCACCACAAACAAAAAAAGCTGTCGCCGTGGGAGCGGCGACAGCTTTTGATGATTTTCCAGCTATGGGATGAAAAATCAGGCGGCCTTCTTGTGCTTGACCACTTCCGGCGCCTTGGCCTTGCGGCCGAGGCCCATTTCCTTGGCAAGGGCCGAACGGGCGGCGGCGTAGTTGGGCGCGACCATCGGATAATCGGCGGGGAGATCCCACTTCGCGCGGTACTCTTCCGGGGTCAGGCCGTAATGGGTCATCAGGTGCCGCTTGAGCGACTTGAACTTCTTGCCGTCTTCGAGGCAGACGATGTAATCCGGCGTGATCGACTTCTTGACCGGCACTGCGGGCGTCGGCTTTTCGGCCGGCTCGGCCACAGGCGCCGCTCCCGGCATCAGGCCGGACAATATGGTATGAACTTCGGAGATCAGGCCGGACAGCTCGCCCGCCGGAACCGGATTGTTGCTGACATAGGCGGTGATGATTTCGGTCGTGAGCTCAATAATTTCGGCCGTGCTTTTATCTTCTGACACTTTAGGCTCCTCTGGGTTATAATTGCGAATGTCGCCCCACCTAGTAATTTTCCGCCGTATTCGCAACAGGTTGGGAGTAACATTTTGTTATTTATTTATACTCAGTTACCTGAGTCTGCCCCATGCGGATTGCGAACGGACAAAAAACCCTATGTTCCCGCCGCTGCGGACAAAACCGCAGGCGATTCGAGAACTAGAGGGGTATTTTCATGGCATTCCTTGGTCATTCTAAGGCACGCAGGTTTAGAATTCCTTTTCGATATCGTAAAAGGCTTGCGCGAACCTGTATGAATGCTGTTGCCGCCGCCTTTCTTATCTTTATTTCGAATCACGAAATCTCGACGGCGCCAGCAACATAACACCGCCGGCAATGTGATGCAGGCGGATCAGGTGCAACAATTTGATGCAGGTGTGACGAACACGATGCAGGAGGGCAGTCGTCCGGATGGCCGATGGCGTCCGCGACGGCACGCCCGAGACCGGCACCATCGCCGGGCAGGGTTTCTACATCGCGCCGGCTCGTGAATCTATCCTCTCAATGTGGCCGCGACAGGACACTCCGTTTCACCTCCAGACGGTATGTTGACAATTATACTCATGTTATCTAACACCCCTTGGAAAGCGGCCATCGGCCCTGCCGGGTAGATGGGCGGCCGCTGTTGAGAGGGGCTTTACATGAAATTGCGTTTTGGAATGACGACCGCCCTGGCTCTGATCATGAGCCATGCCGCTGCGGCGCAGGATACGATCGAGCTCGAGCGCATCGATGTCGACACGGGTTCGCCCATTTCGACGATCGGCAAGCTGCCGGAAAGCTATGCGGGCGGGCAGGTGGCGCGCGGCGGCCGTCTCGGCCTGCTGGGAAATCGCGATTTCATGGATACGCCGTTCAATATCACGAGCTATACAGCGCAGACGATCGAAAACCAGGGCGCGCAGACGGTTGCCGACGTGCTGGCCAATGATCCGTCGGTGAGAAGCACCCATGCTTCCGGCGGCATGCTCGATTCCTTCTATGTCAGGGGTTTTCCCTTGAATGAGGGGAATTTCGGCGAGATCGCCTTCGATGGCGTCTTTGGCGTCGCCCCGACCTACCGTCTGTTCACCGATTATGCCGAGCGCGTGGAGGTGCTGAAAGGGCCGACGGCGCTGCTTTACGGCATTTCGCCCAATAGCAGCGTGGGCGGCACCGTCAACATCGTGCCCAAGCGCGCCGGTGATGTCGATCTCACGCGGGTGACCACCAGCTACATGTCAGACCTTTATGGCGGCACCCATCTCGATCTCAGCCGCCGTTTTGGCGAAAACCGGGAATTCGGCGTGCGTTTCAACGGCAGCTATCATGGCGGCGACACGCCGATCGACGACCAGACGCGCAAGGTCGCGGTCGGTTCCCTCGGTCTCGATTATGAGGGCGAGCGGCTCAGGGCGACGCTCGACATCATCGGCCAACATGAGGATTTTGATGCTCCGCAGCGTCCATTCTTCCCGACCGCCGGCATCGATGGCATTCCGGATGCGCCGGACGGCCGCCTCAACATCCAGGAGCCGTGGGAGTGGTCGAAGAGCCAGGACGTCTCATGGCTGGGGCGGGTCGAATATGATCTGACCGACGATATCACCTGGTTTGCCGCCGTCGGCGGCGGCAATTCCCGCGTCAGGCGGCTGTTCGGCACCCCGACGCTCCTCAATTCCGCGGGCGATGTCAGCGTCACGCCGCAGAATTATATCTTCGATGTCGACAGGACGACGGCGGAGACCGGCGTGCGCGCCAATTTCGATACGGGCGATATCGGCCACACCGTCACGCTGCAGGCCAGCGGCCTTCGCCAGAGCCTTGAGAGAGGCAACAACAATGGAACGGCGCAGTTCACCAATATCTACAATCCGTTCCCGCGGCCGGAAGAGGACGTGCCGGAACCGGATCACGTCCCGAAGGTCTCCGAGAACACCTTCTACGGCTTTGCGCTCTCCGACACGCTGTCGATGATGGACGATCGCCTGTTGGTCACACTGGGCGGACGCTATCAGCGTATCGACACTGAGAACTACAACGCCACGTCAGGCGCCGTTACCACGTCTTCCGACGAGAGCGCGTTCACGCCATTGGTCGGCGTCGTCGTCAAGCCGTGGGAAAATGTCTCCTTCTATGCCAATTATGTGGAGGGCTTGAGCGTCGGCGACAGCGCGCCGGCGAGCGCCGTCAATGCCGGTGAAACGCTTTCTCCCTATCGCTCCAGGCAATATGAGGTTGGAACCAAGGTCGATCTCGGCCGTGTGGCGATGACCTTCAGCGTCTTCCAGATCGAAAAGCCGTTCGGCCAGCTGGAGACGCACGGCAGCGATCTGGTCTTCGTCGAAGGCGGCGAGCAGCGCAACCGCGGCGTCGAGTTCAACGTCTTCGGCGAAGTCACGCCCGAGGTCCGGCTGCTCGGCGGCGTCAGCTATATCCAGGGCGAATTGACGGAAACGAACAGTGCCGCAACGCTTGGCAACGACCCGATCGGCGTGCCCTCATGGCAGGTCAATCTGGGCGCGGAATGGGATACGCCCTTCCTGCCCGGGCTGACGCTGGCCGGCAATGTCATCCATACCAGCAAGCAGTTCGTCAACACCGCCAACACGCTGGAAATCCCCTCCTGGACCCGGCTCGATCTCGGCGCGCGCTACCGCACCGAGATCAACAAGCGGCCCGTTACCTTCCGGGCCGAGGTCGAGAACGTCTTTGATTTGGACTACTGGTCCGGCGTCGCAAGCTTCGGCACCCTGTCGCAAGGCGCGCCTTTGACCGTGAAGGTGTCATTGACGACGGATTTCTGAGGATAGAAGCGCCCAGAACAAGGGCGCTTTCATCTCACGATCCGCTGTCGGACAGGCTCACCGCATAGCCGGGCCGGTAGGGGATCGGCAGGAAGCGGCGATGGTATTCGGCAAATGTCGCATCCGGGTCGAGATCGGCGAAGAGGTCCGGATGGAACCATTTCGCCAGTTGCTGGACCGCGATGAACTCATAGGGGCTGTTGTAGAACTGGTGCCAGATGGCATGGAAATTCCGCGTCTTCTGGGCGGCGATGCCGGTATAGGCGGGACGCGTGGTGAACCATTCGAGCTTCTTGCGCGCCGCGTCCGGATCGGCGCCGGGACCAAGCGGTATCCAGTGGCCGCCGGGCACATAGGCTTGCCAGTCGGCGCTGGTCACGACCACATGCTCCGGGTTGGAGGCAAGCACCTGTTCGGGGTTTAGCTGGCCGAAAGTCGTGGGGATGAAATCGCTTCCGATATTATGACCACCGGCGAGCTCGACATATTTCCCGAAATTTTCCGCGCCGAATGACAGGCAGCAATCGTCGGAATATCCGCCGATCCGTTCGATGAAGACCTTCGGGCGCGACGGCTTGGCGCGGGCCAGCACGTCCGTCACCCGGGCCATCGCCGCATGACGGAAGGCGATGATCTCCTCCGCGCGCGCCTCGCGCCCCATGATCCTGCCCAAAAGGCGAATGGTTTTCTCGGTGTTTTGCAGGGGATAGTGACGGAAATCGATATAAAGCACGGGGATGCCGAGTTGCGCCAGCTTCTCGACATATTCGGCATCCTCATTGGCGCGCATGGCCTCCAGATTGAGCAGGACGACATCAGGCTTCTGCACGATGCTCGATTCGATATCGATCAGGCTGTTCTCCTGGCCTCTGAATGAGGGAATATCGGCCAGCTTTGGAAAAGCTTTGAGATATTGCCCATAGGTCGCCGGATCGGACTCGATCAGATCGTTGCGCCAGGCGACGATGCGCGCCAGGGGGTCTCCCTCTTCCAAGGACGCGATGAGATAGAGCTGTCGCCCTTCGCCAAGGAGGATGCGCTTGACCGGCGCGTTGATCCGCACCTCGCGCCCCGCGATATCCGCGACGGTGATAGGCGTCTGCTCCTGCGCAAGTGCCAGCGCGGGTACCCATGCAATCATGATCGCAATGACGGCGATCAGCGCCGAAGCCTTTTTCCTCACGACAATGCTCCTTTAGCCAAAGGTCGGCGCGATTTCAGCCACAGCCCAAGCGCGATCACGCATGACACACCGTAGAGGCTTGCGACAAGCGGAAACGCCGCCTTGAGACCGAACCATTGCGTTGCCATGACACCGGCGATGATGCCGGCGACCGAGGCGGCCTGCTGGCAGGTCTGCGCAAGCCCGAGGACCGAGCCCTGCCGATCGCTGCGCGCAGCCGCCGAAATGAGCGACAGGAGAACGGGCGTCGTTCCGCCCAGGAGGGCGCCCCAGGTGAAATAGAGCGCCATGAAGAGGCCGATGCTCCGGGTGAGGCCGGCAAGCCCGGTGACGATGAGGCACGCCGCCGAAATCAACGCGCTCCATCCCAGCACATAAGGCAGGGCACGCCCCTCGAAGAGCCGGGCCCACATGGGGGCGCTGACGACGAAGCCGAAGGCCAGCAGCCCATAGCTCAATCCGGCCACCGAATGATGGGCATTGAACACATCCGTCATATAAAGCGAGAAGGGGACCTGCAGCACCATCCGGCTTGCCAGCAGCATCCCCATCAGCACGAGAAGTCCTGAAACGGGTGCGTTCACCCTTGCTGCTTCAGGAGCTGTGTTCTCCTTCTGCGGCCCAACCGCCTTTGCGCCGACGGGAGGGGTCGGCAGGGTCGCCCAGGCGACGCCGGCGCAAAGCGCACAAATGATGCCGGCGGTGAGATTGACCGCGGTGAAGGGCATGGCGTCCAGGATGAGGCCGCCAAGGAAGGCGCCGCCCAGCGAGCCGACATTGGTCGCCACCTGCAGCCAGGCGAAGAGGCCGGCGCGGTCCCGGCCGCCGGTGACCTGCACGCCATAGGCCTGCGCCGGGGCGATGTAGCCGGCACAAGCGCCCTGCAGGAAGCGCAGCGCCAGGATGGTCCAGACATCCTGCGCGAAGGCGACGAGCAGTTGCGTGACCGCCAGGCCTGCCAGGGCCCGGACCATCATCAGCCGGTTGCCGTAGCGGTCCCCCATACGCCCCCAGAAGGCGCTGGTCAGCGAGATGCCGAGCATCGGGCAGACATAGACGCCGATCCCCGCAAGGCTGAAGATGCTATCGGACGGGCTGAGCGCCTTGATCTGGATCGGCCAGAAGGGGCCGCTCATCTCCATGGCGCCCATGGAGATGAACTGCAGGGCGAAGAGCAGTGCGAAGACGGGTCCGAAACCGCGCAGCGCGGCGACTGCGCTGGTCATTGCGCGCCCGCCAGCGGATTGGGCAATTGGTGTTCGACCCGGTAATCGCGATAGCGCTCCAGATGCATGCGCAGCACCGAGCGCGTCGGCCAGGGCCGCTCAAGAAAGGCCTCGCGCTCCTCGGTCCAGAATGCATCGGACAGCATGCGTGGCCGCAAGGCATCGAATGTCCCATCGGCTTCTTTGCGCAAGATCCGCCACAAAATATTGTCCATTAATCCATATTGCTCGCTCAGGCACAGGGCGATCTCGTGAAGATGACAGACGAAGCAGGCATCGATCACGAAGGATCGGACGAGACTGATATCGTCATCGAACGTCGTTGGCAAAATCCCTTTGCGGCTGAACGGCTTCAAATCATGTCCGCGCTCCCTGAAGAGAGGCGCGAAACTGCGGCCATCGCCGAAATCCCGGATGAGCAGCTTCCGCGGCAGGCCGTTGTGGTCGAAAAGGATCGTGCTGTTCTGCTGGTGCGCCTCGAAGGCGATCCCGTAAAGCAGGTACATGGCGAGCGCCGGGCGGACCACCGTGCGCGCATAGGCGCGGAAGAAGGCCGTGACATCGGCCTGTGTTTCGCTGCCTCCCCTGGCGATGAGTTCGCAGATGAGCGGGCGGCCGTCGACGGGTGATGCCGTCAGAAGTGCGGCGACGGTTACCGGCAGGAGGCCGTCCTTCCGCGCCAGGGCATCGATATTGCGATAGACTACCGAGAGGAAGCGGCCGGGATGCTCGTCGCCGGTTTCGGGATGGTGGAGGATCGCGCCTACTTCCTCTACGAAGATCTCCAGCCCGTCCCTGAGCTCGTCCTCCCCGGACAGGATGTCGGAAATCAGCGTCGAGAGGCGTGGGCCCATGTGGATCGATTTCGCCTGCAGCGTCCGCTGCTCGCTCGTCAGCCAGATCGCGACCGGCAGCTTGATGAAGGGCCGGGGTTCCTGCGTTTCCGGCAGCATCGTCCGGAAGGACATGGAGGGCAGGGTTTCGATCTCAGGTCCGGCGGGATCGAAAATGCCGGCCTCGATCTCGGGAGCGAATTCCCGTCGCACGAAATTCTCCAGATGCCACGCATGGACGGGGAGCGGCAGCCAGTCATCCGGCGATTTGCCGCGCATTGTGAGATCGTCCGCCCAGCTTTGCCAAAGATCGGGGAAATTCTGCGAAAACCATTCCGAATAGCCGCTGACATGCGGCATCTTCTCGATATAGGCCCAGTCGCGGCGCAAGGCGGCGATATGCAGGCGCACCCGCGCACCGAACTCCGGCGAGAGGGCGATGACGTCTTCCTGCGCCAGGCCGGGCTTTGCCTTCCATGTCGGGTAGAAGGGATGCCCTTCGAGCGCGCCCCATTGATCGAGCGTCATGGCGGCGAGATGCGGCGGCAGGCTTTGTTCGAGATAGCCGAGAAAGTCAGGTGCTCCCGCTTCGGTTATCTTCCGGCGCAGTTCCGCGCTCCAGCTCTGCCTGTGGCGGCGCGCGAGCATGTCGTTCTCAATGCTGTTCTCCACATCACGCAGCAGATGCTCCAGACCATCGGGAGCCGGTGAAACGGCAAGGCAGGGCGCAACCTCTTTCATCAAGGCGGCGGGATCATCGATCCTCTGCCGCGCCCCGCTGCTGTCCAGCACCTCGATCGACCCACGGTTTTGCAATGTTCCAGCGGGTGCCCGGCGAAGATCGGTGAAGTGCAGCACCCGGCGTGTCGGCCAGAGCGGAAGCCGGGCCTCATGCCCGTCGGGCGCCCATGATAATGCGTCGGGATCCATGAGACGCTCGGCGAAAAGGCAGCGGACAAGCCGGCTGATCGCATTATGCCGCGCATTGGCGAGAAGCGTCGCGTCGTTCTGCTGGCCGTGATCCGCGGGGGAAATCATTCTCTCGTCCATTAGGCTGCCTCCGGCCAGTTTGATGGGACATAATCCGGCGCGCCGTTGGCGAGACCGCCGTGATAATCGCGCGCCCATTGGTAGGTCCTGGCGATCGCCGGGACCGGCACGTTGAGCCGCTGGGCAATCGTGACGAGCAGCGCCTGCCCGAAGGCGATATCCTCGTGGAAGGCGCGGCTTTCGCGATCGATGACGAGCCCCGGCCCGTGCGGATTGGGGATGAGCGGCGCAAGGATATCCGCATAGGCGCGGTTGGTGCGCAAAAGCGTATACATGGTTCGATCGTCCCCGATCTGGTCGCCATAGGCCTCGATCAGCTCCTGCCGGAGTGGCTTTACCGAACTCAGATCGATGCCGAGACGCGCCTCGCTTGCCTGCCGGAGCGCCTGGTTTTCCGCATCACAGGCTTCCAGCAGCTCGGCGCCCGCTTGCGGGCAGTCGCTCCACCAGCAAAGCGGCTGATCAAACGGTTTGTTCTCGAAAGGGCCGCCGGGGCCGATCAGTCCATAGAGCACGGCGGGGTGCATCAGGGCATTGCCCGGCGTCAGCGTGATTTCGAGATAGTCCTGCAAAAGGGTGACGGGCGCATCGTAGAGGCGGTTCAGCATCGTCACGAGTGTGGCGCCGCTCGCAGCACGCTCGCGGCGATGCAGGGCCACGAAGAGCTCGGCCTTCGCGCCGCCCATCCGCACGCGCTCGCCGGCAACGAGGTCGAATGCAATGTGGGGCACGTCCTTCATGCCCCAGATCACCACATTGCCATGGCTCGCAAGCGCTTTTGCCGCGAGCCAGTCGAAGCCGCAAAAGCCGGGGATCGCCCCGACATAGACGCTCCTGTCCCGCGGCAGATGCGGCGCGATCCGGGAAAGAAGGGCGGGCCGCGCCTGCGCCGGCTGCGTGATGATCACCAGATCGGTGCTTTCGAGCGCCTGGCCCGGATCGGTTCCGACATGGTCGGGACGGGCGCTCAGTATCTGGCCGTCCCGGGTCTCCGCCTGCCAGATACCATCGCCCTTCGCCCAGCGCTCGGCGACGGCAGCGTCGCTGGTCAGGACGGAAACCTGGATGTCGGGCTTCTGCTTGAAGAGAACGGCATTCAGATGGCCGGTGCGTCCGGCACCACAGATCGTCACCTTCATGCTGCGCGCGCCTTTTCGATCAGCCAGCCGTCGAGCTCGGCCGCAATCGATGGATCGAGCAGATTGCGCTTTTCCATCCACTCGTCGTCGAAGATCGTGCCGAGATATTTCTCGCCGCCATCCGCGACCGTGGTCACCACCGTGCCGCGAAGCTTGCCCGAGGCGATGAACTCCAGCGCCTTGTAGATCGCGCCACCCGTCGAGCCGCCGACGAGCAGGCCCCGGCGCCGGGCGATGTAGCGTGCCGTCTCGAAGGCCTGCGTGTCGGTTACCTGCACGCCCTCGTCGATGCAGCTATAATCCAGCACCTTGCCGACCTCGTCTCCTGCCGGCGTGCCGGTCCCCGACTGGAAATAGGGATGCCCCGGCTTGCCGAAGACGATCGATCCCGCGGGCTCCACGGCGATGGTGCGGATCGCCGGATTGTGGCGCTTGAGACGCTGCGAGATGCCGGTCATGGAGCCGCCGGTGCCGACACAGCCGACAAAGGCATCGATCCCGTCCGGAAGCTGTGCCAGCAATTCCTCGACATAACCGGCATAGCCCTCGGGATTGGCCGGATTGTCCGACTGGTTCATGAAGAGCGCGCCCGGAAGCTGCGCACCAAGCTGCGCCGCCAGCCGCTGCCGTTCCACGACAGCAACCTCGTCCTCGCGGAAATCGCCCTCGACATAGCGGATTTCGGCGCCGAGCGCCCGCATCATGCGGATCTTGTCGGGTGCCGCATGGTGATCCACCACGGCGATGAAGCGCAGGCCGAACTCCAGCGCCGCCAGCGCCAATCCTGTGCCGGTATTGCCGGATGAGGATTCGACGATCGTCCCGCCGGGCGCGAGTCGCCCGTCCTGAAGGGCCGCAAGGACCATGCTGCGCGCCATGCGATCCTTCATCGAGCCGCCGGGATTGTTCTTCTCGATCTTCAGCACAAGCGTGCTGTTCCGGTTCGGGACGGGGATCGACATGACAGGTGTCTGGCCGATCAACTGCGTTATGATCGTATGCATCGTCTATACCTCTTCAATCGTGTCGGGGGCGGGCATGAGCCGTCCTTCTGCATCCCGCAGAACACGCAGGCGGGTAGGCATCGGATGGCGGTGGAATTCGTTTTCGAGGAGATCCATCTGGTAGCCGGCGGTGTTGGCATAGACCAGGAGGTCGCCGGCTCGCGGCGCGACCGGAAAGGTCAGCCACCGGTTGCTCAGCACATCGTCGTCCAGGCAGCTATGGCCGGCGAGATAGGCGCGGATCGGATCTGATGCGGCAGGCGATCGCCCGGCCGGGATGAGGACGGGATCGACCAGGAATTCGGAGGCGAACCAGGTCTCGCAGGCGCTGAAGCTGCTGCCCTCGACGAAGATGACATGGGCACCATCCCCAAGAGCCTTTACCCGCGTTATCCGGAAAGCGGTGATGGCGGCCTGATCCGCCAGCGCACGGCCCGGCTCCATCGCGAGGATCAAGCCCTCGCGCTTGAAATAATGTGCAACGGTCTGCCCTCCGCTGATTTCTGCCTGCAAAAACCGGTGCAGCCAGTCCGTCGCCGAGAGCGGGTTCCCATAGGGATAGAAAGAGGCAGGGATTTTCCCGGTGCGGTAATCACCGGGCGTCTGCGCCGCCAGATGCGCCCGATATTGCTCCTGATCGACATATTGGATGGGCAGACCACCGCCGATATCGATCATCCGAGGGGAAAAGCCCAGGCTGCGGGCCTCGGCAATCAACCCCGCCGCCTCTTTCAGCGCCGCCACCCGGCCCTCCCAGCGATAGCCGCCGAGATGGAAATGCAGCCCGTCGAAGCGCAGCAGGCTTTCTCCGGCGATGCGGTTGAGGCAGTGGATGATGGCCTCCGCCTTCATGCCGAAGCGGCTCTTCTCCTGGCTCGTCGGTTGAAGGCGCAGGAGGATCGGCTGCGCGTCCGTTTCCGCTGGCAGGCAGCCGATGAGATCCTCCAGTTCCTCCGGAGAATCCACCGATATAAGCGCGTTGCAGGCGATGAGTCCCTCATGGAAAGCCCTGGTCTTCGCCGGCCCGGTCGCCACGAGCCGGGCACCGTCGGCTCCCAGCCGCCTGGCGTCACGAAGCTCATAGAGGCTGGAGACATCGACGCCCGCGCCCGCATCGAGCGCGGCTTGAACGAGGCCGGGCGATTTGTTGACCTTCGCCCCGTAATAGATCGCGTGTTCGACGCCATGTTCCGTCAACACATCCCGCAGGGCGGCAAGATTTTCCCGCAGCGCGTCGGGCCAGACCAGATTGAGCGGGGAGCCGTGGCGCGCCACCCAATCGAGAAGCAGCGCGCCCTGCCGGGCAAAAAGATCGGCGGCCTCCGATCGCAGGATCGGCGGCAGGCCGGCGCCGAGCTTGTGGCAATGGAGCGTCATGGTCACTCTCCCACCGCACGCGCCGGCATGGCTTCCGCCAGGCCGTAGCCGCGCAGAAGCGCCAGCGGCACATCGCAGGCCGGCAGGGCGCGGTCGAAAATGTGCCGCGTCGTCTTGCAGGGAAATTTCCGGCCGCTGCGCGCCATCGCGAAGATGTCGGCGGGCGTGATCGTCTCGCCCTTGCGCCAGCTTTCGACCCGCACGGCGCCGTAATCGAGGAGCAGCACCGGCACCACTGCAAATCCGAGGCGATGGGCAACCGTCAGCCGGTGATGGCCGTCCATCACGAACAGGGCGTTCTTCTCGACCGTGATCGGGGTGGTCCACGAACCGGCGCCGAGGATCTGGGCTTCCAGCTCGTTCACCCGGTCGGGGTCCACCTCCTCTGTAGGGATCAACCGGCTTGGGGAGACAAGACAGTAATGCATGCGTGCACCTCTCAGGACCAGGACGGTGGTAGATCAAGATACTTGAGTCTTTTTGTCAAGTTTATGATGATGGCTAAATCATCTCGGATTTCAGTGCAGGCGGGCGATTCCGGAAAAATTGCTTTCGGAAAACGTGTATAACCGATGAGTGTGACAAGTAATCCGATGTTGTGAAAAATGGAAAATAGAACACTTCAAAAGTTTACAGCCTATCGAAAGCGCCATATCGCTGCATGAAACTGCTGGTTTCCTCGTTTTGGATCCGGGTTGTCTGACCGAAGTGGTCACGTTGTTTATCCATTTCATTGAGCGCACGATGTCATTCACCGGAAAGGTGCGATGTGGCGCGGAAGTTGTTGAATGTGATAACTGTTTAAATTCGATGTTCTTATTTTGTTCTAATCTAAAATGAGAGTCAAGCGGAAAAGGAATGATTTCCTATCATCCTGACAGCAGTCTCGGCTGGCGAACAGAGGGCGGGAAGCTTTCGCATGCGACAACCCTGCCGGTTTCGGGAAGGTGAACATCGGCCATCGATGTGCTATTGCCGATTCCTGCTCAAGCGACAGAGGCACGCATGCGTCTAACGGATTGCCATAATTTTCATGATTTCCGCCGGATGGCCAGGCAGCGCCTGCCGGGCCCGATCTTCAACTATATCGACGGCGGAGCCGATGACGAGGTCACCTATCGGCGCAACACGACCTCCTTCGATCGCTGCGACCTGGTCCCCAACGTCCTGCGCGGGGTGGACAAGGTGGATATGTCGGTTACCGTGATGGGCCAGAAGCTGGCGATGCCGGTCTATTGCTCGCCGACGGCGCTGCAACGCCTTTTCCATCATCAGGGCGAGCGCGCGGTGGCGGCCGCCGCGGCGAAATTCGGCACCATGTTCGGCGTCTCCTCGCTCGGCACCGTCAGCCTGGAGGAGGCGCGCAAGATCAGCAGCAGCCCGCAGGTCTACCAGTTCTATTTCCATAAGGACCGCGGCCTGAACCGCGAGATGATGGCGCGCGCCAAGGAGGCCGGCATCGAGGTGATGATGCTGACGGTCGACAGCATCACCGGCGGCAACCGCGAGCGCGACAAGCGGACCGGCTTCGCCATCCCGTTCAGGCTCAACCTTGCCGGGATCACGCAATTCGCGGTCAAGCCGTCATGGGCGATCAACTATTTCACGCATGAGCGTTTCCGCCTGCCGCAGCTCGACAGCCATGTCGACATGGGCGGTGGCGTGATGTCGATCAGCCGCTATTTCACCGAGATGCTGGAGCCGTCGCTCTCGTGGGACGATGTGGCCGAGATGGTGGACCATTGGGGCGGGCAGTTCTGCCTGAAGGGCGTCATGTCGGCCGAGGATGCCCGGCATGCGGCCGAGATCGGCTGCACCGGCATCGTGCTCTCCAACCATGGCGGCCGCCAGCTCGATGGTTCCTGCACCGCCTTCGACCAGCTTGCCGAGGTGGTCGATGCCGTGGGCGACCGCATCGATGTCATGATGGATGGCGGCGTGCAGCGCGGGACGCATGTGCTGAAGGCGCTGTCGCTCGGCGCCAAGGCGGTCGGGCTCGGCCGCTACTATCTTTTCCCACTGGCGGCTGCGGGACAGTCCGGCGTCGAGCGCGCCATGGAGTTGATGCGCATCGAGATCGAGCGCGACATGAAGCTGATGGGCTGCTCCACGGTCGGAGAGCTCACGCGTCAGAACCTCCGCTTCCGCTAGCTCATTCGGGCTCGCTCAGGCGATAGCCGACGCCGGTCTCAGTCAGGATGTAACGGGGCTGGTCCGGCGTCTGCTCGATCTTCTGGCGGAGCTGGCGCACATAGACCCTCAGATACTGCACGTCGGTTGCGCCGCCCCAGATCTGGTCAAGGATGAACCGGTGGGTCAGCACCTTGCCGGCATGTTGCACGAGGATGCGCAGGATATCATATTCCTTCGGCGACAGCTTCACCTCCCTGTCGCCGAGCTTGACGATCCGCTTGACGAGGTCGACCGACAGGTCGCCGGTGTGGAAGACCGGCTTTTCGCCCTGCTGCTGCAGCCGGTGGCGAAGCGCGACGCGGATGCGCGCCACCAGCTCATTCATGCCGAACGGCTTGGTGACATAATCGTCGGCGCCTGTTTCGAGCGCCTTCACGATGCCGGCCTCATCCGTGCGGCTCGAAAGGATGACCACCGGCAGCGTCATTCCCTCATCGCGCCACTTGCGCAGCAATTCGTTGCCCGGAATGTCGGGCAGGCCGAGATCGAGCAGGATCAGGTCGGGCGGGCACGCCTCGACCATTTCGATGGCGGTCTTCGCATTGGGCGCTTCCAGGATCGTGTAGTCCTGGGTCGAAAGGCCGACGCGCAGCAGCTTCCTGATCGGCGGCTCGTCATCGACGACCAGTATTTTCACCGCGGATGTGGTCATGCGATATCTTTCAGATAGGGCTCTTCGGCCGGTATCGGCATGGTGATGGTGAAGACCGCGCCCGAACGATCCGTCCTGTTGTCGGCCGAGATCGTGCCGCCCATCGCCTCGACGAAGCCCTTGCAAATGGACAACCCCAGCCCCGTCCCAGCGCGCACGCGATCCTTCTTGCCCACGCGATAGAACGTGTCGAAGACCCGTTGCAGATCCTCGCGCGGGATGCCGGGGCCTTCATCCACGATCCTGAGCACCACCGAGCCGTCATCCTCCAGGCCGAGGACGCGGATGGTGGAACCCGTAGGCGCATATTTGGCGGCATTGTCCAGAAGGTTGAACAGAACCTGCTCGAACAGCACCGGGTCGAGCCGCAGCATCGGCAAATCGGAGGGAATGTCCACCTCTATCGCGTGGCCGGCGGTGATCTTCCTGGCCCGTTTGAGTGCGCTGCCGACGATATCGCCGACATAGTGCAGCCCGAGTTGCGGCTCGGTCGAGATCGCGCCGGATTCGATCCGGGTCATGTCGAGCAGGTTGGCGATGAAGCGGTTGAGCCTTTCCGATTCATCGATCATGGTCGAAAGCAGGTCCGCCTTGGCATCGTCGCTGAGCGCAGTGTCATATTCCTTCAGCGTGCCGGCAGCACCCATGATGGCGGCAAGCGGGGTCTTGAGATCATGCGAGATCGAGGTGAGGAGGGCCGATCGCAGGCGGTCGGTCTCGATGGTACGGCGCACCCTGTCCATATCCTCGACCAGATGCACCCGCTCGATCGCCAGTGCCGCCTGGTCGATGAGGGCATCGAGCAGCCGGCGCTGATCGGGCGTCAGCAGCGGTCCGGGCTTGTCGCTGTCGATGCCGACGATGCCCACCGCGCCGCGTCCCGTGCGCATGGGCAGGAACAGCCGGTGGGCGCCGGGCAGCGTATCGGCGCCGCGCCCCGCGGGGCGGTTGTTCTCCCAGGCCCAGTTGGCGGCCGCCAGATCGGCATCGTCAAGCGTGTCCTCCGGCGGATAGCCGGCCTTGACCGCGATGGTGCCGTCCGTCTCCGGCAACAACAGCACCACCCGCACTTTCAGCATGAGCGCAGTCTGATAGGCGGTGACCCACAGCACGTCGTCCAGCGTGCCGACGCCGGCGAGCTTGCGGCTGAAGGTATAGAGCGATTCCGTCGTGCGCGCCCGCGCCATCGCAGCCACCGCCTGCACCCGTGCCCGCGCCGCGACATTGGAGACGACGATCGCCACCACCGCGAAGAAGACGACCGCGATGATGTCGGTCGGCCGCGAGATCAGCAGCGTGTAATAGGGATCGGTGAAGAAGAAATTATAGCAGAGCGTGGCCAGCACGCTCGTGAAGAGCGATGGCCAGAGGCCGAAACGCACGGCAATGCCGACGATGGCTGCGAGAAACACCAGATCGATATTCTCCAGGCGAATCCAGGGCCACAAGGCGAGGCCGAGCCCTACGCTGGCGGCCGTCGCGAGCGTTGCCACCGCATAGGCGTGAAAATCGAATGTCGGGGAAGGCTTCGCCGTTCCCACGGTCTTTTTCGGAATAGCGCCGCCGTCGATCTGTTCGCCCGCAATCACATGGACGCTGATATTGCCGGCGGCGCGCACCAGTTCGTGCACCACCGAGCCGTGCAGGATCTCGAACCAGCGGGAGCGGGTGGATTTGCCGATGACGAGATGGGTGATGTTGTTGGCCTGGGCATAGCCGATCACGTCGTCTGCCACACGGCGCTCGCTTCCCGGAATGGTGACGGCCTCGCCCTTCAGCCCCTGGGCGAGGCGAAGCGTATCGGCAATGCGGTCTCGCTGCTCCTCGCTTAGCTGTGGCCCGCGTCTGGTCTCTATATAGAGCGCGGTCCAGGGCGCGTGCAGCCGGTCGGCCAGGCGCTTGGCGTAGCGCACCAGCCCGGCGGAGCGACGGTCCTCGCTGACGCAGACCAGGATGCGCTCGCCGGCCGCCCATGGCCCCTCGATGGCGCCGGCCTGCATCTGCGTCAGCAATTGCTCGTCCACCTGCTCGGCGGTGCGCCGCAGTGCAAGTTCGCGCAGCGCCGTCAGGTTGGCCGGCGAGAAGAAGTGCTCCAGCGCACGGGTCGCCTGCTTCGGCACATAGACCTTGCCCTCCTTGAGGCGGGCGATCAGGTCTTCCGGCGTGAGGTCGACCAGTTCGACGGAATCCGCCCGGTCGAAAATCGAATCCGGCACGGTCTCGCGCACCCGGATCCGTGTTATCTGTGCGACGACGTCGTTGAGGCTCTCGATGTGCTGGATGTTGATGGTCGTATAGACGTCGATGCCGTTGTCGAGCAGTTCCTCCACGTCCATATAGCGCTTGGGGTGGCGGCTTCCCGGCGCGTTGGTGTGGGCAAGCTCGTCGACGAGGACGATCTGCGGGCGGCGCTCGAGAACGGCGTCGATATCCATCTCGTCGAGCCAGCGGCCCTTATATTCGATATGCCGGCGCGGGATGACCTCCAGGCCCTCAAGCAGCGCTTCCGTCTCCTTCCGGCCATGGGTCTCCACCACGCCGACGATCACGTCATAGCCGTCCTTCTGCCGGGCGCGGGCGGTCTGCAGCATTTCATAGGTCTTGCCGACGCCCGGTGCCGCGCCGACGAAGATCCGGAGCTTGCCGGCGCGGTTCTCCTCTCGCTGCGCCGCCTTCAGCAGGGCTTCCGGCGAGGGGCGCCTGTCAGGATCACGCCGTTCTTTGGCCATGTATGTCTACCGCCTTTATACCCCTCCGGGTTGTCGCCTGGAGGGGTGAGTGGCCGTGGAGTTGATCAATCAACGCCACGGCTGTTCTAGCTCCGCTGCCGATCGAGCGCCAGATTGAGCTCAAGCACATTTACCACCCGGCTCGATGTCAGGAAACCGCCCGGTGCGAAGGCGTGGTCCCTGATCAGGGTCTCGACCTGGGCTTGCGGCAGCCCGCGTGCTTCCGCCACGCGCGACGCCTGGTAGAGTGCGGCGTGTTCCGAGATATGCGGATCGAGTCCCGCACCTGACGCCGCCGCCAGTTCGGGCGGCAGCGGGTTTTCCGCCGTGGCGCCGTAGCGGGTGATGATCTCCTGCGCGCGCGCCGTCAGGTCGGGGCTCGTCGGCGATTTGTTGCTGCCGCCGGCGCCGGCCGCGTCGTAGTTCACCGCCGAAGGCCGCGGCCAGAAATATTTCGGCTGGGTGAAGCCTTGAGCGATCTGCCGGCTGCCGACCACCGTGCCGTCGGGGGCAGTGATCAGCGAGCCTTCCGTCGTTTCCGGCGTGATCGCCTGGCCCACGGCCCATACGGCGGTGGCATAGCCGGCGACGCAGATCGCCATGGTGGCGACGGTTATGCGGATGCTGGCAAGTAGAGCTTCCATGGTCATGGTCTCCGGATTATCCGTTCATGTAGATGAAGTGTTCGGCGATCGGCCCGAGCGTTGCCGCCGGGAAGAAGGTCAGCGCGCCGACGACGAGGATCGTTGCTACAAGCATGCCGGCGAAAGTGCCGTCCTCGACGCTGAGCGTGCCGCCCGACTCTGCGCTCCGCCGTTTTGCGGAAAGCGAGCCGACGATCGCCAGCGGCAGGATGATCGGGATGAACCGGCCGAGCAGCATCACGAGGCCGGTCGCGATGTTCCACGGCGCCGTGTTGTCGCCCAGCCCTTCAAAGCCCGAGCCGTTATTGGCCGAGGCCGAGGTGAACTCGTAGAGCATTTCGCTAAAGCCGTGCGGTCCGATATTGTTGAGCGTGTCCCGGCCCCACGGGGTGGCGGCGAAGATGGCGGTTCCCACCAGGATGAAGAAGCCGTGGGCGAGAAGCGCCAGCATGGCGAATTTCACCTCGCGCGCCTCGACCCGCCAGCCCAGATATTCCGGCGTGCGGCCGATCATCATGCCGGCGATGAAGACGCCGACGATGATGTAGAGGAACATGTTGATCATGCCGACGCCGACGCCGCCGAAGGTCGCGTTGAGCCACATGCCGATCATCGGCATCAGGCCGGTCATCGGGTTGAGGCTGTCATGCATCGCGCCGACGGAGCCGTTGCTGGTCGAGGTGGTGAGCACCGACCAGAGCGGTCCGCCGGTCGGTCCGAAGCGCATCTCCTTGCCCTCGAGATTGCCGACATTCTGCTCGATCGGCAGTCCGGCGAAAGCCTCCGTCGGGGCGGTCTCGAAATAAGCGGCGCCGGCGATCTTGACGAGGAGCAGTGCCAGCATGACGCCGAAGATCACCGCGGCATGGCGGATGCGGCCGATGATGCGGCCGAACATCCAGACACTCGCCATCGGGATGATGATGATGGCGAACATTTCCAGCGCATTGGTCCAGAAGCTGGTGTTTTCCAGCGGATGCGTGCTGTTCGGGCCGAAGAAGCCGCCGCCATTGGTGCCGAGCTGCTTGATCGCCACGAATGCCGCCACAGGTCCGCGGGCGATCGTCTGCTGCACGCCTTCCAGCGTCGTGGCGATGGCCGCGCCCTTGAACGTCATCGGCAGTCCACCGGTGACGAGCAGGCTTGCGACGACCAGCGCGACCGGCAAAAGCACCAGGAAGGATGCGCGCTGCACGTCCACGAAGAAATTGCCGAGCGCCCGGCCGGCGAGCCCGCGGGCCAGCGCGGCCAGCGCCGCAATGCCGGTTGCGGCCGACACGAACTGCAGCCACATCAGTGCCGCCAGTTGCGAGAGATAGGAAAGGGAGACCTCGCCCGAATAGTGCTGGAGGTTGGTGTTCGTGGTGAAGGACGCCGTGGTGTTGAAGATCAGGCTGCCTTCGAGCGCTTCCTTCCCGTCGGGATTGAGCGGAAGATATTGCTGCAGCGCCAGGATCGCGAAGCATACGACGAACATGACGACATTGAAGGCGAGCATGGAGATCATGTAGCGCTTCCAGTCCTGCGCCGCGCCCGTGACCGAGCCGCCGATCGACTGAAAGAGGCGTGTGAGGGCATTTGCGTCGCCCCGTCCACCTTCGCCGGGATCCATGGCCCAGGCCATGTAGCGGCCGATAGGCCATGAGACGAGCGCCGTGCCGCCGACGACGAGCGCGATGAGTGTTATTGCTTGTAGCATGGAAAGAACTCCGGAATGAGTGGGCTCAGGCCCGGTCGACGGCCGAAATCATGGCAAAGAGCAGCCCGAATACCGCCAGTCCCAAAAGCAGGTAGAGAAGTGTCATTGTCCTGGTCCTTTCGATCAGGCGAGGTGAAGGGCAGCCACGATCATGTCGATGAGCTTGATGCCGGCGAACGGCACGATCAGCCCGCCGAGGCCGTAAATCAGCAGGTTGCGCCTGAGCAGCGGACCGGCGCCGATCGGGCGATAGGCCACCCCTTTCAGCGCCAGCGGGATGAGGAAGATGATGATGAGCGCGTTGAAGATGATCGCGGAGAGGATGGCGCTCTCAGGCGTCGCCAGCCCCATGATATTGAGCGCGGCGAGTTGCGGATAAAGCGTGACGAACATTGCCGGGATGATGGCGAAATATTTGGCGACGTCGTTGGCGATCGAGAAGGTCGTCAGCGAGCCGCGCGTCATCAGAAGCTGCTTGCCGATCTCGACGATCTCGATGAGCTTGGTCGGGTCGGAATCGAGGTCGATCATGTTGCCCGCCTCGCGTGCGGCGACCGTGCCGGTGTTCATCGCCACGCCGACGTCTGACTGGGCGAGCGCCGGCGCGTCATTGGTGCCGTCGCCGCACATGGCGACCAGTTTGCCGCGCGCCTGCTCGTCGCGGATCAGCCTGAGCTTGTCCTCTGGCGTTGCCTGGGCGAGGAAATCGTCGACGCCGGCCTCGGCCGCGATCGCCGCGGCGGTCATCGGGTTGTCGCCGGTGATCATCACCGTACGGATGCCCATGCGGCGCAGTTCGGCGAAACGCTCGCGGATGCCGCCCTTGACGATATCCTTCAGGTGAATGACGCCGAGCAGGCGGTTGTCGCGCGTGACGGCCAGCGGCGTGCCGCCGGCTCTGGCGATATCGTCGGCGATCGACTGGATCTCGCGCGCCGTGCCGTTTCTGGCGCGGGCATTGCCCGTTTTCGGCGCAGCCTGGTCGATATGTTTCAATACCGCGTCCACCGCGCCCTTGCGGATGGAGGAGCCGTCGAAATCGACGCCGCTCATCCGGCTTTGCGCGGTGAAGGGTACGAAGGTGGCATGCAGGCTCCCCATGTCGCGGCCCCGGATGCCGTATTTCTCCTTGGCAAGGACGACGATGGAGCGGCCCTCCGGCGTCTCGTCGGCGAGCGAGGCAAGCTGCGCGGCATCCGCCAACTCCTGTTCGCTCACTCCGGTGACAGGACGGAACTCGGTCGCCTGGCGGTTGCCGAGCGTGATCGTGCCCGTCTTGTCGAGGAGCAGCGTGTCGACATCGCCCGCCGCCTCTACCGCGCGTCCCGACATGGCGAGCACGTTGAAGCGTACGAGCCGGTCCATGCCGGCGATGCCGATCGCCGAAAGGAGCGCGCCGATCGTCGTCGGGATCAGCGTCACGAAAAGCGCGACCAGCACGATGACGGGAATGGCTCCGCCCGCATAAGCGGCAAAGCTCGGGATGGTCGCCACCGCCATGACGAAGATCAGCGTCATCGCCGCAAGCAGGATGTTGAGCGCGATCTCGTTCGGCGTCTTCTGGCGCTCCGCACCCTCGACGAGCGCAATCATCCGGTCGAGGAAGGTCGAGCCGGGGGCAGCGGTGATGCGCACGCGGATCCAGTCGGAGAGCACCTGCGTACCGCCGGTTACGGCGGAACGATCGCCGCCGGATTCGCGGATAACGGGCGCGGATTCACCTGTTATCGCCGCCTCGTTGACCGATGCGACGCCTTCGATGATCTCGCCGTCCGACGGAATGATGTCGCCGGCTTCCACGAGAACGATGTCGCCGACCTTCAGGCTGGTGCCGGGCACCAGCTTGTAGTCCGACCGGTCGTCGCCGGAGAGCAGCTTCGCCTGCGTTTCGGTGCGCGAGCGGCGCAGCGAATCCGCCTGCGCCTTGCCGCGACCCTCAGCCACCGCTTCCGCGAAATTGGCGAAGAGCACGGTGAACCACAGCCACAGGATGATCTGGAAGGAGAAGCCGAGATGGGCGGCGCCCGTTATCAGGTCCTTCACGAACAGCACCGTCGTCAGCACGGAAACGACGGCGACGACGAACATCACCGGGTTCCGGGCGAGGCTGCGCGGATCGAGCTTCCTGAAAGCCCCGCCCATGGCAGGGATGAGGATGCGGGCATCCATGATGCTCGCGGTTTTGGACTGGCTCATTGATAGGCTCCAGTTATGATGAGCAAAGGCCCCGCAATGCGGATGCGGGCGATCAGTTCGCGGTGGATAGAGATGCGAACGCGGAGGCGAGGGCGACGACGATCAGCAGCGCCAGGGCCAGGACGATGATGACATGCGAGGCGCAGAGCAGCGTCCGGGCGTTACCGGGATCATCGGGCACGGCTTTCAGGCCCGGCATGGTTCAGAACCGTTCGGGATAAAGCAGCACATAGGTCAGATATGCGCCGACGAAGACAGTGACGGCACCGCCGAGGACATATTCGATGAGCATTGTTCGGTCTCCAGATGCGCACGGCAAACGCGTGTTCGCGAGCAAATATGGACCTGGCCTGCATAAAGGTTCGAGAGAGACCGAAGGGCAAAGAAATAAAAATCTTATAAAGAAATCGCGGGCGCCAGATCGCCCTAGACGCCGCGCCTGTTGCCCCACATCAGCACGTGCAATTGCGGCAGGATGCGCGGCGAAAACCAGCGGTCGGCGAGCGTGCGCTCGGTGAGCCAGTGCATCCGTTGCATGATGCCGTCGAGGTCGATCGCGCCATCCTCCGCTCCGGGCGGAGGCGGCGTATGGTTGCCGGGCTGCAGGAAAAGCGGCAATGCGGGATAGCGCGCCGCCGCCTCACGGGCGAAGGCGTAATCCGCCTCGTCGAAGACCACGATTTTCATCACCCGCCGCGGCCCGTCGCCGGCCGCCGCCAGGCAATCGTCGAAACGCGTCCAGTCGACCGTCTCGCCGGAGGAGGGCGGCTTGGGGCTGAGCACCAGCATGTCGAGTTGCGCGAACCAATCCTGCGCCACGGAGCCCTGTGTTTCCAGCGCAAAGCGATATCCGGCTGCGTGACCACGCGCGATCAGCGGCCCGAAGGGCTGGATCGCCGGATTGCCGCCAGAGAGCGAGACGGTCAGCGGAACGCCGCCGGACAGCGCCTGCACGCGATCCCACACCTCGTCTGTTTCCATCACCGCCCATTCGTGCCGGAAGGCGCTGTCGACCGCATGCAGGCTGTCGCACCAGCGGCAGCGATAATCGCAGCCGCCGGCCCGCACGAAAATGCTCGGCTCGCCGATCAGCGCGCCTTCGCCCTGGATCGTCGGCCCGAAGATCTCGGCAATGCGCAATCTGCTCATGGCCGGTATTCCGCCCAGGTCTTCGGCGTCTCGCTCACCCGTACGGCGGTGACTTCCGGCCAGCGCGCCTTGCACCAGTCATGGAGCGCCCGCGCCAGAAACTCGGCAGTCACCTGCTCATGGCCGAAGACATCGTTGAGATGGCGGTGGTCCAGCGCCTCGTCAATGTGGCGCTTCAGCGGCGCCAGTTCGCGATAATCGCGGACGAAGCCATGTGCATCGAGTTCGGCCGCGGAGAGTTCGACCACGACGATATAATTATGGCCATGCAGGCGCGCGCAGGGGTGATCCTCCGGCAGGCCGGCCAGCCGGTGCGAGGCCGAGAAATGGAATTCCTTAGTGATGCGATACATATCGCGCCTCCCTCTCCCGGCCGGGCGAAACCCGGACGACAGGCGCTGTTTCCCGCGCAGGCTCGTGCTTGCGTGAAACGGAATCCCATCCGCCGGAGCGGACAACGAAGATTTTCATGATGGCGTCCCTTGTTTTGTTTGCCGGGTAGGCTGCGACCGGCGCCGGGGCACATCCCCGGCAGGCGCCGCTGTATCAGACTTGGCGGCCGATGGAAAGCGCCGGGAGTATACCCGGTTCTCCCCAATCCAATCGCGGGAAAATAATTTGTACGCGATTGTTTCGCGGCCTATTGACAAGGGGTTCCGTCACAGCTAATTAGATCGTACACAAATAAATCGTACACGATCAAAAGTGTCGCTGAACTGAAATCGCAACATCGAAGAAAGGAAATCGTCATGTCCAAACTCACAGCCATCATCGCCCTCGCCGGCGCACTTCTCTCCGGTTCCGTCGCGGCAGAGCCCGCCAAACCGACCGTCGTTCTCGTCCATGGCGCTTTTGCCGATTCCTCGAGCTGGAACGGTGTCGCTGGAATATTGCAGAAGGATGGCTACCGCGTCGTCGCCGCGGCCAATCCGCTGCGCAGCGTTGCCGGTGACGCGGCCTATGTTTCGGATGTCGTGAAAAGCATCGAAGGTCCGGTGGTTCTCGTCGGCCATTCCTACGGTGGGTCAGTCATCACGGCTGCCGCAAACGGCCGCGACAATGTCAAATCACTCGTCTATGTCGCCGCTTTCGCCCCGGACGAGGGCGAGACGGCCGCCGAACTGGCGGGCAAGTTCCCCGGCGGCACCCTTGGCTCGGCGCTCGCCGCGCCGGTCAAGCTCGCCGATGGCGGCGTCGATCTTTATATCGACCAGGCAAAGTTCCATGAGCAGTTCGCCCACGATGTCCCGGCGGACGAGGCGGCGCTGATGGCCGTCGGCCAGCGTCCGGTCACCGAGGCAGCCCTGAATGAAAAAGCCGGCAAGCCGGCATGGAAATCGCTGCCGTCCTGGTTCGTCTATGGCAGCGCCGACAAGAACATCCCGGCGAAGGTCCTGGGCTTCATGGCCGAGCGTGCCGGCTCCAAGCACACAGTGGTGGTCGATGGCGCTTCCCACGTTGTGATGGTCTCGCAGCCACAGGCGGTCGCCGATCTTATCGAAGAGGCGGCGCAGTAAGTGCTGCCTTGCCCGCATCGCTTTACAGGCCGGCGCTGATCGCGACCGGCCTGTCGATATTCCGCTCCGGCTTCAAGCAACCCGCTCAAACGTATCGGCATTGGTCTGCACCGAATGGGCCCAGCCGAGCTTCTGCATCTGGCCGGCCTCTCCGGCTTTCGCGCTGGTCACGACATGCCAGATCGTCTGAAGCTTGTTCTCGCGCAGCATTCCGGTGAAAGAACAGATCGAAGTGGCGCTTTCGCCTGTCGTCCCAAAGGCGAAATTGATGCAGTCGTCGAACCAGACGCCCGTCACCGGCAGCTCATGGCCGAAGAATGCACTGTCCTGTAACGCGGTCTTGAACGTGCCCCGGATCAGACCATCCCGATCGTCGGTGATCCTGAGGGTCGAACCATATTGATTGCGCCAAGTGCCAGTCCAGTTCATTGCCGATACCTCCTTGTCAGGGTGGATCGCTCATCTGAGGGATCATTCGGCAAGTTCCCGCATCACCTCGATCAGGTCGGATTTGCCCTCGAATCCGATGCCCGGCAGGTCTGGCATGAGAATATGCCCGTCTTCGACCTTCACGCCGTCGGGAAAGCCGCCATAGGGTTGGAACAGGTCTGGATAGCTTTCGTTCCCGCCAAGCCCCAGCCCCGCGGCGATGTTCAGCGACATCTGATGTCCGCCATGCGGGATGCAGCGTGAGCGCGACCATCCGAACTGCCGCAGCATGTCCAGAATGCGCAGATACTCCACCAGCCCGTATGACAGCGCGCAGTCGAATTGCAGATAGTCCCGGTCGGGCCGCATTCCGCCATAGCGGAGCAGGTTTCTGGCGTCCTGATGGGAAAACAGGTTTTCGCCGGTTGCCATCGGCGCGTCGTAGAATTCGGACATCGCCGCCTGAAGCGCATAGTCCAGCGGATCGCCGATCTCCTCATACCAGAACAGCGGATAATCGCGCAGCATCTTCGCATAGGCGATGCCGGTCTCCAGATCGAAGCGGCCATTGGCGTCTACCGCCAGCTGCGCCTCGGATCCGATCTCGTCCAGCACCGCTTCGATCCGGCGGCGATCCTCATCGATCGGGGCGCCGCCGATCTTCATCTTGACGACGTTATAGCCGCGATCGAGATAGCCGCGCATCTCGGCGCGCAGCGCGCTGTTGTCCTTGCCGGGGTAGTAATATCCCCCGGCGGCATAGACGAAGACCCTCGGGTTCGCCTCGCGTCCTTCCATTTCGGCCAGCAGCCGGAACAACGGCTTGCCCTCGATCTTCGCCACGGCGTCCCAGACCGCCGTGTCGATCGTCCCGACCGCGACGGAGCGCTCGCCATGGCCGCCGGGCTTTTCATTGGTCATCATCGCTGCCCAGATCCTGTGCGGATCAAGGTTGGTGCCTGCATCGTTCATCAGGCTTTCCGGCTTGGCTTCGAGGATGCGATCCCGGAACCGCTCGCGGATCAGGCCACCTTGGCCATAACGGCCATTCGAGTTGAAACCATAGCCGACGACCCTGCGGCCGTCGCGCACGACATCGGTGACGACCGCGACAAGGCTGGCGGTCATCCGGCTGAAATCGATATAGGCGTTGCGGATCGGCGAGGCGATGGGTTTGGTGACTTCGCGGACATCGATGATGCGCATCGTCATGCTCCTGTCGGAATTGTTGCGGGTAGCTTCCAGCCATCTCTATGCCGCTCAATGGGTGAAAGCTAATGCCGATGCGGGCCATAAGAGTGCCGTTTCGGCATGGTCATCGCGGATTCCCGTGATAAAAATCTCCGAAAACAAATGTAGTTTGCATCTTTTCGATGCCGAATCCGCATCATGATGGGGAAATATGGATACCAATTGGCTGGATGATTTGCAGGCGCTCGCGCAGACATTGAACTTTTCGCGGGCGGCGGAATTGCGCAACATCACGCAACCGGCCTTTGGCCGCCGCATCAGGTCGCTCGAGAGCTGGTGCGGCTCGGAACTGGTCAACCGCGGCACGCACCGGCTGTCCCTGACGCCGGCGGGGGAGGTCATGCTCGGGGCGGCAACCGACGTGACCCGACGGCTGGAACGCGCAAGACATGAGCTCGAGCAGATGCAGGCGGCGACCGCAACGCTCACCTTTGCGTCGACCCACGCACTCTCCTTTATCTTCTTTCCCGGCTGGGTTCACGGGTTGGGCCCGGCGGCCTCGGCCATGCCGATCCGGCTATTGTCCGACAATATGAACGAATGCGAGAAGATCATGCTCTCGGGAGGCGCGCAGTTCCTGTTGTGTCATCACCATGCCGGGAGCCGGAACAATCTTCCGGCGGCTGATTTCCAGCATATCGTTCTGGGGCTGGACCGGCTGATCCCGGTCAGCGGCCGGGATAACGCCGGGCAGCCGCTCTATCGTCTTCCGGGAACAGATGCCGCGCCCGTTCCATCGATCGCATTCGAGCCGACATCGGGCCTTGGCCGCATCCTGTCTTCGGCCCTTCTCGCACGAGCGCATCATCTGCATCTCAACGCGGTCTTCACGTCACACCTCGCCCTGGTCCTCAAGACCCTCGCCGCCGACGGCAAGGGAGTGGCGTGGATTCCGGAGAGCCTGGCCCGCGACGAATTCGGGCCGCAGGGGCGGCTGGCCGTGGCAGGCTCCGGTGAGTGGACAGTCGAAGTCCAGATCGCGCTGTTTCGCCGGCGAACCCGCTTGCCGGATATGGCCGAGCAGTTCTGGAACCTGGCGCAGCGGCGTCAGGGGTCTACGGCAGATGCAGCTCGGGCGCCTTTTCCCGCAGCCGGTCGCGCAGGAAATCGATGAACATGCGGACCTTTGCGGAAAGGTTGAGCCGCTCGGGATAGACGGCCATCACGTCCGCTTGCATGAAATAGCGCGGCAGCACGACGGCAAGGCGTCCCGCCCGCACATGCCGGGTGATATCCCATTCGGAGCGCATCATGATGCCGTGCCCGTCGAGCACCCAGGATACCGCGATCTCGCCGTCATTGGTGGAGAGCCCGCCGGCGACGCGGACGCTGGCATCGGGCCCGAACCGCCAGACATCATATGCCTTGTGCTCCTGCCGCAGCACGATGCAGGAATGCTGGGTCAGGTCGGACAGACGCTTCGGCGTGCCATGTTTCTGGAGATAGGCGGGCGAAGCAATCAGCACCCGGCGGTTGCGCAGAAGCAGGCCCATGACATGCCGCGTCGCTGTGGGCTCCCCGAAACGGATCTGCAGATCGAAGCCTTCTTCGATGAGGTTGGGCGGCGCGTCGGTCAGGACGAGCTGGATCTGGACATCCGGATGCAGGGCCGAAAAGGCGGAGATCGCCGGTGCGACATGCTCGCGCCCGAACTGGAATGTCGCGTTGATGCGCAGCAGGCCCTGCGGCTCTCCACGGGCTGACGAAATGGCTTCCTCGGCGGCGGCCACGCGGTTGATGATGTCGAAGGATGCCGAGAGATAGGCCTCGCCCTCGCTGGTAAGGCTCAGTCGGCGCGTGGTGCGGTTGATCAGCCGCACCCCAAGGCGGTCCTCGATCCGTGCCAGCCTGCGGCTGACGGCCGATGCCGTCAGTCCCAGCTCCAGCGCTGCTTCGGTGAGGCTGTTGCGCCGTGCCACGACGGCGAAGAACTGCATGTCGGATTCGCCGGTCATCACGCCCCCATTTATTCCGCAGATTCAATAATGAAGTGAACAAGCGGAAATTCCCAGCATTTGTTTCAGAAGTTATTCTGCTTCCGTCCTCGTGTGCACGGCGAGGGTGCTGACGGACCGCGAGGAGGGGGTTCTGCTCAGCGGGAGGGTAATCCGGATTTGCGCCCGTCGCGGGTGCATCAGCCAATTTAAGCCGTCGTGCGATTGCCTTGCCCGACGATCCAGGGTGCATCTTTAGGGAGGAACACATGAAGATCGGAACCACTCTTATTGCAATGGCCGGTTTGGCTCTGCTGACCGGCTTGCCTGCTGCCGCGCAGTCGGCAGCCGATTTTCCGGCCAAGGCGATGACCTACATCATCCCCTTCGACGCCGGCGGTGAATCCGATATCTCCGCCCGCTTCCAGCAGGCGGAATGGAAAGAACATACCGGTCACGATGTGGTCATCCAGTACCAGCCCGGCGCGGGAGGGGCGCAGGCGTGGTCGCAATTGAACGATATCGCCGGTGACGGCTACACGATCATGGGCATCAACCTGCCTCACACGATCCTGCAGCCCATGCAGGGCGATGTCGGCTACACCACCGACGAACTGACGCCCGTTCATTATTTTCACTACACCCCCAATGCGATCTTCGTACCGGCGGATAGCGAATTCAAAACGCTGCAGGAACTGATCGATTATGCCAAGGCCAACCCCGGCATGGTGACGTTCGCCGGCTCGGGTTCGAAATCGGCCAACAATCTCGGCCAACTGCAGTTCGACAAGGCTGCCGGAACCACCACCACCTATGTGCCTTTCTCGGGCACCGGCCCTTCCATCACGGCTGTCCTCGGCAAGCAGACCACCGCCGGGTTCAATTATGCTACCTCGGCCATGAACCAGGGCGACGCACTGCGGATGCTCGCCGTGGCTTCGGAAAAGCGGATGCCGGCCTTCCCCGATGTGCCGACCTTCAAGGAACTCGGCTTCAACATCGTCGGCGGGGCCTATCGCGGTGTCGCCGTGCCGGCCTCGACGCCCGAAGACATCCGCAAGCGCATCTCGGACATCGTGGCCGAGATCAATGCTGACCCCGACTTCATCAAGAAGATGGAGGATGGCGGCTTCGTGCTGACCGATATCACCTATGACAAAATGCCGGACTTCATCGCGCGGATGAAAGCCGAATACGCCGAGGGTGCCAAGGCGCTCGGCATCGGTCAGTAACAAGGAGCAGGTGAATGGAACTGCTCGGCTACCTGACGCACGCGCTTACGCCGCTGAACCTGCTTTTGGCGTTGGTCGGCGTCGTGCTGGGGACGATCATCGGCGCATTGCCCGGCTTGTCGGCCACCATGGCGGTGGCGGTTCTGGTTCCATTCACCTTCGCAATGGAGCCGTCCTCGGGGCTGATTGCGCTCGGCGCGATCTACACCGGTGCGATCTATGGCGGCGCATTTGCGGCAATCCTGGTGAATACGCCAGGCACGCCGTCGTCGATCGCCACCACTTTCGACGGCTATCCGATGGCGCAGCGCGGCGATGGCGGTCTGGCCGTGACATTGGCGACGCTGGCTTCGGTCACCGGCGGTCTGGTCGGTGCCCTGTCGCTGTTGTTTCTTGCGCCGCCGCTTGCCCGGGTCGCCCTGGCATTCGGTCCGCCCGAATATTTCTGGCTGGCCATTTTCGGCCTGACGCTGATTGCCGCCCTCTCGGTAGGCAACACGCTGAAAGGGCTGATCGGCGCCTGCCTGGGGCTGCTCTTGTCGATGGTCGGCGTGGCGGTGGTCGGCGGTGATGTCCGGCTGACCGGCGGGATGCCGGCCTTTCTGGGCGGCATCGATGTCGTTTCCGCCCTGATCGGGCTTTATTGCGTGCCCGTCATCCTCGATCTGGTGGCAACGAGGGCCGCGCATCTCAAGGTGCTGGCGGATGAGAAGGGATATCGTCTGGGTGAGGCGGCCGGTATCGTATCGAAATCCTGGTTCAATCTCATCCGTTCCTCGGTTATCGGCACCGTCGTCGGGATCCTTCCCGGCGCCGGTGGCTCGATCGCCGGTCTCGTCAGCTATACCGAAGCGCGGCGCGCCTCGGCCAATCCGGCCGGTTTCGGCAAGGGCGAGCCCAATGGCGTGATCGCCACCGAGGCCGCGAACAACGCCACCGTGGGCGGCGGGTTCATTCCGACCTTGGTGCTTGGCATTCCCGGAACACCGCCTGATGCGGTCATCCTCGGGGCGCTGCTGGTCCAGGGCATCAAGATCGGCCCGCAATTGTTCAATACCGAAGCCGATATCGTTTACACCTTTATCTACGGCCTTCTGATCGCAACGGTATTGATGCTGCCGGCAGGACTCCTGATCGGACGATACGCCTATCGCTCGATTATCTCTTTCCCGAAATCGCTGCTGGTGCCGACCATCGCGTTTCTGACCGTCGTCGGTTCATTCGCCATCCATTCGAATGTCCATGACGTCCAGATGATGTTCGTCCTCGGGGTGATCGGCTGGGTGCTGAACCGCTATGGCTTTCAGCCTTCGCCCATCGTTCTGGGCCTTGTGCTGGGTCAGATCGCCGAGCAGGGCTTTGTGCAGACCTGGCTGATCGGCAGTTCGACCGGCAATCTCACGGGCATGTATTTCGGCCGTCCGATCAGCATCGGCATCATTGCCGCCGCGCTGCTGACGCTATGCTACCCCTTCTATGCCGACTGGCGGGCCAAGCGAAGAAAGACCGAGCCGTTGACCGAAATCGCCGCCGAGGCCGAGGCGCATCCGGCCAGCTTGGGCCAGGCTCAACCGCAAGCCGCAAATCTGCGCGATATCGCCGCGATGGTGTTCGGGGCCCTGTTCATCCTGATTGGCGCGCTGGTGCTGCTCGATACCAGGAACATGAGCCCCATGGGCTCGGTCTTTCCGCGCGCGATCTCCATTCTCCTCATCGCCCTTTCCCTGTTCATGGTGGCGCTTGCATTCACCGGCCGCGGTGTCCGCGCGCCGCAAGCCGAGCCTGCCGATGCCTCGCATCGGCGCATTCTCCTGGGCGTCATCTTCGGACTGTGGGTCTTTGCGATCCCGTTCCTTGGCTTCGGGTTGAGCGGTTTGGCCGCCTTCCTCGCCATCATGTTCGTGGCGGAATACGAAAACCAGCCGACCGCCGTCTGGATGCGTCGCGGGCTGGTTGCCCTCGCGACGGTCGGCTTCTTCTGGCTGATCATGTCCAGGGTGCTGCTGCTGCGGATGCCGGCGGGCTTGCTGTTCTGAGAATGAGAAACCGGATCATGACGAAATACGGTATCGCCGCAAGCCGCGGCCGCGAGACAAGAGGGTTTAGATGACCAGCAACCGCATGAGAATAGCAGTCATCCCCGGCGACGGGATCGGCAAGGAGGTGGTGCCCGAAGGCATCCGCGTTCTGGAAGCCGCCGCAAGCCGCTACGATCTCGACTTCGAGTTCGACGATTTCGATTTCGCTTCCTGCGACTATTACGCCAAACACGGCCGGATGATGCCCGAAGACTGGAAGGCACAGATCGGCGGCCATGACGCGCTGTTCTTCGGTGCGGTCGGCTGGCCCCAGACTGTGCCGGATCATGTCTCGCTATGGGGATCGCTGATCCAGTTCCGGCGCGAGTTCGACCAATATGTCAATCTGCGCCCGGCGCGGCTGATGCCGGGGGTACCTTCGCCGCTGGCCGGCCGCAAGCCCGGTGACATCGACATGATGATCGTGCGCGAAAATACCGAGGGCGAATATTCCTCGGTAGGCGGCATCATGTTCCCCGGCACGGAACGCGAGGTCGTCATGCAGGAAACCGTGATGACCCGCACCGGCGTCGATCGCATATTGCGCTTTGCCTTCGAGCTGGCGGAGAAGCGCGGCGGCAGGCTGACCTCGGCAACCAAATCGAACGGCATCTCGATCACCATGCCCTATTGGGATGAGCGTGTGCTCGAGATGGCGAAGAGCTATCCCGGTATTACGGTCGACAAATACCATATCGACATCCTGACTGCGCTGTTCGTGCTGCATCCCGACCGCTTCGATGTCGTGGTGGCTTCGAACCTTTTCGGCGACATCCTGTCCGATCTGGGCCCGGCCTGCACCGGCACCATCGGCATCGCACCCTCGGGCAACATCAATCCCGAACGCAATTTCCCCTCGCTGTTCGAGCCGGTCCATGGTTCCGCGCCCGACATTGCGGGGCAGGGCATCGCGAATCCGGTCGGCCAGATCTGGGCGGGCGCCATGATGCTGGACCATCTGGGCCATGCGGAAGCCGCCGCGGGGATTGTCACCGCGATCGAACGGGTGCTGGCCGAGCCGGCCCTTCGCACGCGTGATCTGGGTGGCAAGGCCGACACAGTCGCCTGCGGAAAGGCCATCGCGGATGCGCTTGCCTGAAGACCGGCTTGCCGCACCTGCGGCCTGAACTTTTCGCCTGACCTGATCCGCGGATGATCCGCACTGAAAGACCTTCCGGCACCCGTGCCGGGGGAGGGATGACGTGCGGCCCATCGCAACCACGACAACATGCCTTCAAGACAATGGAGAAGACCATGAAGACCTACAAGATCGCAGCCATTCCCGCCGATGGCATCGGCCCCGAGGTCATCGCCGCCGGCCTTCAGGCGCTGGAGGTGCTCGCCCGCCGCGATGGCGGTTTTGCCTTCGACGTGACGAATTTCGACTGGAGTTCCGAGCGCTACAGGAGGACGGGCGCACTGATGCCTGAAGACGGGCTCGAACAGCTCAAGAATTTCGATGCGATCTTCTTCGGCGCCGTCGGCGCGCCCGATGTCCCCGACCATATCACCCTGTGGGGCCTGCGCCTCCCGATCTGCCAGGGCTTCGACCAATATGCCAATGTCCGCCCGACCAGGATCCTGCCCGGCATCAGCTCGCCGCTGGCCGGAATAGGCCCCGGCGATCTCGACTGGGTAATCGTGCGCGAAAACTCCGAGGGCGAATATTCCGGCCATGGCGGCCGGGCGCACAGGGGGATGCCTGAAGAGGTCGGCACCGAGGTCGCCATCTTCACCCGCATCGGCGTGACGCGCATCATGCGCTACGCCTTCCAGCTGGCGCAGTCGCGTCCCCGCAAGCTCCTGACCGTGGTCACGAAGTCCAACGCACAGCGCCACGGCATGGTGATGTGGGACGAGATCGCCGCCGAAGTGTCGAAGGACTTTCCCGATGTGACCTGGGACAAGATGCTGGTCGATGCCATGACGGTCCGCATGGTCAAGAGCCCGAAAAGCCTCGACACCATCGTCGCGACCAATTTGCACGCCGACATCCTGTCGGATCTCGCCGGCGCACTGGCCGGCAGCCTCGGCGTCGCACCGACGGGCAATATCGACCCCGAGCGCCGCTACCCCTCGATGTTCGAGCCGATCCACGGCTCGGCCTTCGATATCACCGGCAAGGGCATCGCCAATCCGGTCGCCACCTTCTGGACGGCGGCGCAGATGCTGGAACATCTGGGCGAGAAGAATGCAGCCGATCGGCTGATGCGCGCGGTCGAGAAGGTCTGCGCCAACGGTATCATGACTCCGGATGTCGGCGGCAATGCCACGACGCAGGAAGTCACCGACGCAGTCTGCGAAGCCATCCGCAGCGGAAATATCTGACGGGCGCGGTCGGTTCCTTCGGGAAAGGGATGCAGCACCAGATGCTGGTTCAGACGTGCCTCTGCTGGAACAATGTCCGGCAGCGCTGGTTCAAAATGATCCGGCGGTATTTAACTGCCGCATTATTACAGCCGGCGAGACGGTTTGGCGGGTTCCGGAGGTGCATGGGATACACCCGGCACGTTCCGGTCGCGCGGGAGGGCCGAATGGACTGGAATGCGTTTTACGGCTTCGCACTTAATTTGATTGGTGACAGCGGGAAGGACATTCTCTGGTGGCAGATGTGCATCAGGGCGGCCTGTGTCTTTCTCTTCGGTTTGGTCGTCATTCGGCTTTTCGGCCGCCGCGCCTTCGGCAAGCAGACGCCGCTCGACATCGTCTTTGCCATCGTCATCGGCTCCAATCTCAGCCGCGCATTGACCGGCAATGCGCGTTTTGTTCCCACCCTGGCGGCCACGGCAGCCCTTGCCATTCTGTTTTGGCTGTTTGATCACATTGCGGTTCGGTGGGAATGGTTCAGCCGCTTGGTGAAAGGCGCTCCCATCAATCTGATCCGGGACGGCCGCCCCGACGAAAACCGGATGCGACGTGCCGGCATAAGCGAAAACGATATCGATGAGGCCGCTCGACGCGCCGGCCTGAACGGCTTAAGCGATGTCGACGAGGCCGTTCTCGAGCGAAGCGGCAAGATCAGTACCATTCGTTTCCGCAAAGGCCATGGCGGTGCGGGCTAGATCGGATTTCGCGTCCTTGGACTGCTCCGGATGCCGCCCCGGTCTCGCATTGCGGTATCCTCGGCAATTCAGCTATTCCTCGATCGAATATGCTGCCGTGAGATTGGGCGGCTTTTCGCCCAGAGCCTCGGCCCGTTCGATCACCGTACGGTGGACGCGCGCTCCCTCGGGAATGGTGCGACGCGCGAAGAGCGGTATCGTGAGGCCGAGCAGAGCGGGTCTCTTCGAACCCGCCGGACGAAAGCAGGGAATGAACTCCAGCAGCGCCCATGCCCAGTTCATCGGATTGTGCAGCGGCGCCAATGGATCCGGCGCCACATAGAGCTTGCCGGGGTTCTTCCCCAGCAGGATCTCGTTGACGGTTTGCGTGCGGTAGGAGAGCCCCATCGGTCTTGTCTCTTCGACCATCCAGTTCAGCGTGATTTTCGCAAGCCCGCTCTCCTCTTCCGGATAGCCGCCGCCGATATCGCCATGAGTGCCGGTGAACCAGACTTCCCGGACATCCTGTTGCCTAGCCGCGGCCCGGTTGAAGGGGTTGCCCCAATATTCTTCGCCCTCGGGCCAAAGCAGCGGGCGGAACATCGTTCGCCGCTCGTCGATCCCCACCGCGTGCCGGACCGATTCGACGCTGCGGTTCTTCTGCGTGAAGGCGTGGGAGCGCAGGCGGGGGCCGTAGCGGCCATGTTCGATCACCGAGGCGACCGTATCGAACAGGCCGAGCAGCCGGATGGGCGGACGATCCGGATCGAGGATCCGTTCATAGAGCCGGACCTCGGCGAAGCTGTCCTCGGCATTTTCCCCTATCCGCTTGTAGGCCCGGTATGCGTAATCGAGGAGGTTCAGGTTCCGCTTCTCGATCAGCCCCACCGCATGGATGAAGCCGGCCAGCACCCGCGCGGAATAGGCGCCACGGCTGAAGCCGAAAATATAGATCGCGTCGCGGCCGGCCGGATTATCCCCCTTCCGCTTTCCCTTGTCGTAATTCTCGACCAGGAAACGGTAAGCCTCCTTCACATTGCGGTCCAGGCCCCACCCGGTCGCCATGCCCCAGATCTCGACCGCCTTGCGCCAGAACCTGAGCCAGGCATTCTCAGGGCCGATCGTGCCCACACCGGGATCGTAATAGACCAGTTGCCGCTCGCTTTTCTCAAGCATGCCATAGAGGCGCAGGACGTTGGACCGGTCCGCAGAAATCTCGTTGGAGGTGCCGTCAAAGAGGATAACGATGTTCTTGGGCATGGCACTCCCCTGATATCTTGCTGCTCACGGGACGACGGCATGCGGGTATGAAAGAGCTTACCGGAAGAATATTACCGATAGGCGAAATTCTCTGCGACGGGAGTATTGCCTGGTGGCAAAGCGGGATACGGCTTTGCTGACCGCAATCCTCCGGCCGCGCCTTGATTACAAGCTCGAAACGAGACCAAGATCGGATAAAGAATCGAGGAAGGGCCGGCCTGTTCCAGACTCGTTTGGGAGAGACCTAATGAGAGTGATTGGCTGGGGGACCTGGATTCGAACCAAGACTAACGGAGTCAGAGTCCGCTGTTCTACCCTTAAACTATCCCCCAAAACGCCAATGTCATCAACGTTTCAGATGGAACGGGAAAAGCGGTTGGACACGCCTTTCTTGAAGCGGTTCGGTGAGCCGCGTCCCGTTCGGTGCCGCCTTCTAGCACATTTGCCGTTTCAATCAAGCCCCTCAAACAGTTTCAGTTCCACAATTGTGATTGGCGGGGCCCGGGCGGTTTGCAGCCCGGCAAATCCATGAATTTTATGGGAAAGATGAGGGTGACCGCCGGCGTCGGCCGGTTCGGCGATATTGACATGAATCCCGCCGCCATTGTACGCGATTGGCCTGTAGTCGATGCGGCAATGGATTCTGCCGGGCCGGAAACGGCCGAACCGCTTCCCCGATGAAGCTGATGACTCCTGCTCATTTGCCGTCGAGCGAAAGCGTCGAGTCATGTCCGAGCCTGGTTTTTGTCATTGCACAATCCCTGCCTCCAGCCATCTCCAACGATCCACGGGCGGGATCGGGGGCATGTTCCGCTTGCGGCTTATCGGGGGTTTCGATGAGCTTTGAAGCCTGTATCCTCGTGCTGGCGGGCGGCTTCATCGGCGGCATTGCCCGGTTCCTCCTGTCGGGCTTCGTCGGCAGGCGGATCGGCGAGACCTTTCCCTGGGGCACATTCGTCGTCAATGTCACGGGCGCCTTTCTCATCGGCGCCGCTGCGGGGCTGGCGCAAGGTGCGGGAGGGATCCTTTCCGGTGAAATGGTCCGCGATTTTCTGATGGTCGGCCTCTTCGGCGGTTATACCACCGTCTCGTCCTTTGCCCTGCAGAGCCTCAGCCTGGCCATGGGCGGGCAGCAGCGGCAGGCGCTGTTCAACATCGTCGCCTCGGCCCTTCTCGGCGTCGCTGCGGTCGGCGCCGGTTTTGCCGCGGCTGCCGCCATGATGGGGCAGGGACAATGAAGGAAGGCTTGCGCAAGGCAAAGGCCGAAGCGTTGCGGCTCTACCTGGCGGTCGGATGCGGCGCGGCCATCGGCGCGCTGCTGCGCTTCCTCTCGGGCGTTCTTATCGTCTCCGGGCTCGGGGCGGGTGCGCTTTGGGCGACCGCTTTCGTGAATGTCGTGGGCTCCTTCGTCATCATGCTCTTCGCCACCATGACCGGGCCCGACGGGCGCTGGATGATCGGCCCGGCGGCACGGCAATTCGTCATGGGCGGCATCTGCGGCGGTTTCACCACCTTTTCGGCAATGAGCCTCGATGCATTCATGCTGATGCTGCACGGGGGGCTGCTGCATGGGCTCTTCTATCTCGCAGCCGTGATATTCTTTTCGCTCGCCGCCGCCTGGGCGGGCTACGCAATCGCCATGCGGATCAACAGCTGATCGGAGGAGAAGGACATGACGCTTCCCAGGGAATCGACGCTTCTGCGGATCTTTTTCGGAGAAAGCGATGTGACCGCCGATGGCACGCCGCTTCATGAAGCGATCGTCATGAAGGCGCGCGAGATGCATATGGCCGGCGCCACCGTCCTGCGCGGACCCATGGGCTTCGGCCGCTCCAGCGTCCTGCACACGGCCAAGATCCTGCGCCTCTCGCAGGATCTGCCGATCGTGGTGGAAATCGTCGATGCGCCCGAGAAGGTCGAGGAACTGATCCCTGAGATCACCGCGATGACCCAGAGCTGTCTCATCACCACGGAGAAGGTGCAGGTCATCCGCTACGGCAATGGAGATTAGGCGGATCGCCGCCGGTTTCCGCCATGGTCTGCTTGTCCGCCTGAGTTGCTCCCGGTGTTGCTCAGGCCCTTGGTTATTTCACAAAGCGCTGTTACATTAGCGGCAACGTGAAAGATGACAGCGCCTGCCTGCGTCCCTTCGAGGTTCGCGCGGCGCTTGTGAAGGACAAGACTTTGAAGAACCCCGAGGATGACGCAAGGATTGCGTCGCATGACGGGGCGTCCGGTGGGAATTGGGCTCGAAAAGACGCCCGAAATCCCTCCGAAAACGGCAGACGGGAGAATCGTCCGCCGGCAGCCGCATCGGTGGAGCCGTCTCCGGCTTCCGATTCGGGACGCCTCGATAGCAGCCAGAAGAAGCGTGCGCGCCGCCGCAGACGCGGCAAGGCCAAACTGCGCAATGGGGCGGCGGAAGCGCCGGTCGCCACGCCCGCTCGTGCTGATGCCCAGCCCGCAAACCCATCGATCCCGAAACCGGCGTCGAAACTTTCCAACCGCCGCCGCCGTTCGAGGCGCAACAAGCAGGCACGCGTGCAGGCGGCGCCCAAACAGGCCGCCGAGAAGCAGGTCGCGCTGAAGCCGCAGGAGCAGCCGCGCCCGCGGTTCTTTCCCTTGCGCAGTGATGCGCCGCCGCTCTATGCCGCGCTCGATCTCGGCACCAACAACTGCCGTCTTCTCGTCGCCGCGCCCACACGCCCCGGCCAGTTCCGCGTCGTTGATGCCTTCTCGCGCATCGTCCGGCTGGGCGAAGGCTTGGGCAAGACGGGCCGGCTCGGCGACAAGGCAATGGACCGCGCCGTGGAGGCGCTGAAGATCTGCCGCGACAAGCTCGCATCCAAAACGCTGCGCAGATCGCGGCTGATCGCCACCGAGGCCTGCCGCTCGGCCGAAAACGGTGCGGAATTCCTGGGCCGTGTGCGCGCGGAAACCGGGCTGGAGCTCGAAATCGTTGACCGGCAGACGGAGGCACGCCTTGCCGTCTCCGGCTGCGGCACGCTGGTCGATCGCGATACGGATGCGATCGTCCTCTTCGATATCGGCGGCGGTTCCTCCGAGATCGCGCTGATCGACGTCTCCCGCCGCCGTTCGCCACGCCTTGCCGAGCACATCATCGCCTGGACGTCGCTGCCCGTCGGCGTCGTCACGCTGGCCGAGCGCTTCGGCGGCCGCGAGGTGACGCGCGAGAGCTTCGCCGCCATGGTCTCCCATGTCTCGGAATTGATCGAAGCCTTTGCCGACCGGAACAAGCTGGGCGAACTGGCGAAGAGCCCGCGTTTTCACCTGATCGGCACATCGGGTACGGTGACGACGCTCGCCGGCATCCATCTCGGGCTCGAGCGCTATGATCGCAAGCGCATCGACGGCATGTGGATGGATGAGGGCGACGTGACCAGCATGACCAGCCGGCTCCTCTCCTGGGATTTCGACGCGCGCGTCGCCAATCCCTGCATCGGTGCCGATCGGGCCGATCTGGTGCTTGCGGGCTGCGCCATCCTCGATGCCATCCGCAATGTCTGGCCCAGCCGGAAGCTGCGCGTCGCCGACCGTGGCCTGCGCGAAGGCATCCTCACAGAACTCATGTCGCGGGACGGCGCCTGGCGCGACCGCAGGCATCCTCGCATGAACGGCAAACACATATCATGAAGAAACCGGGCGGAACCAAAACCGGGGGCAGGGGCGGCGCCGGCACGCGCGGCCTGCACACCCGCGTCAAGAAGAAGGCGGGAACGATCAAGGAATCGTCGCGCCGCTGGCTGGAGCGTCATCTCAACGACCCCTATGTGCAGAAATCCAAGCAGGAAGGCTATCGCTCACGCGCTGCCTTCAAGCTGATCGAGATCAATGATCGCTACAAGATCCTGAAGAAGGGGCAGAAGATCATCGATCTCGGCGCCGCACCCGGCGGCTGGAGCCAGATCGCGGCCGGCATCGTCGGCTCGACCAATGACGATCCGCAGGTCGTCGGCATCGATTATCTCGATGTCGATCCCTTGCCCGGCGTCAACATGCTGAAGATGGACTTTCTCGATGAGGATGCGCCGGAGAAGCTGATTGAGGCGCTCGGCGGCCAGCCCGATGTGGTGCTGTCGGACATGGCCGCGCCAACCACCGGCCACCGGCGTACCGATCACCTGCGCACCGCCCATCTCTGCGAGGTCGCCGCCGATTTCGCCATTTCGGTATTGAAGCCCGGCGGCCACTTCCTGACCAAGACCTTTCAGGGTGGCACGGAAAACGAGCTGCTGACGCTTCTGAAGCAGAACTTCAAATCCGTCCACCACGTGAAGCCGCCGGCCTCGCGGGCGGAATCGGTCGAGCTCTATCTGCTGGCGCGGGATTTCAAGGGCTGATCTACTTCACCGCAATGGTGGAAGGTGCGTCGGCTGGTGCCTGGTCTTTTTCTATTTCTTTCTGTGAGAGCTCACGGCCGGCATCCGGCGCGAGCCTTGCAAAGACGAAGAACGCGATCGCCGAAACCGCCGCGACGATGAAGAAGCCGATGTGGAAATCGGCAAGCTGCAGCGGGCCGCCATGGATCGCCGTGCTCACCTCGAGGATGCCGCCGGCCAGCGCCACGCCGAGCGCGATGGAGACCTGCTGCGCCACCGCGATGATCGGCGTCGCCTGGCTGGTCTGCGCATCGGGGATTTCCGCATAGGCGAGCGCATTGACGCCGGTGAAGAAAAGCGAGCGCAGGAAGCCGCTGATCAAAAGCAGCGTCAGGATGAGCGCATAGGGCGTGGCCGGTGTGAACAGGCCGTTGATGGCGATGAACCCGGCGGAGATCAGCGAGCCGAACATCAGCGTGTTGCGGAAGCTGAAACGGCCGAAGACCCGGTTGGCGCCGAATTTCATTCCCATTGCGCCGATCGCCGAGATGAAGGTGATCATCCCCGACTGGAAGGGATTGAGGCCGAAGCCGATCTGGAACATCAGGGGCAGCAGGAATGGGATGGCGCCGATGCCGAGCCGGAATATGTTGCCACCGATGACGGCGGAGCGGAACACCTGATTGTTGAACAGCGACAGGTCGAGAAGCGGATTGGGCGTCCGTCGCGCATGCCGGATATAGAGAACGGCTGCGATGACCCCGATGCCGATGGTGGTGAAGCCGACCGCCGGCGGCAGATAGGGCAGGCTGACCACCGACAGTCCGAAGACCACCGCCGACATGCCGATGCCGGAAAGGATGAAGCCCGGCCAGTCGAGCGGGCGCAGCGAACGCTCCAGATTGTCCGGCAGGAACTGGGTTGCGAACCAGATGCCGACAAGGCCGATCGGCACGTTGATCAGAAAGATCCAGTGCCAGCTGAAATAGGTGGTTATGAAGCCACCGACCGGCGGCCCGACCATGGGGCCGATAAGCGCGGGAATTGCCAGCCAGGCCATGGCGGAGACGAGCTGGTGGCGTGGTGTCGAGCGCACCAGCACCAGGCGCCCTACCGGCGTCATCATCGCCCCGCCCATGCCCTGCAGGAAACGCGACACCACAAAGGCGAGGAGCGAGTTCGATACCGCGCAGGCGACGGAACCGATCATGAAGACAGCGATCGCCGCGCGAAAGACGTTCTTCGCGCCAAAACGGTCCGCCATCCAGCCGCTTACCGGAATGAACACGGCCAGCGAAACGAGATAGGCCGTCAGCGCCAGCTTCAGCGCGATTGGATTCGTGCCGATATCCCTGGCGATCGCCGGCAGCGAGGTGGCGATGACGCTGGAATCCATCTGCTCCATGAAGAGCGCGACGGCCAGGACAAGGGGAATGATGCGGTTCAAGACTGAAATCCAATCCTGGAAGACAGAAATCAAAGGAATGACAATTCCGGTGCGCTTATCGCGACAATACCGGCAAAGATCATCTCACAATCCGGTGATTCCCTACTTAATGCATCGGATTTTTGTTACCACCCGCTTCCGTCATTCAGGCTTAAGAAAGCTTTCAAGAGATGCGGACAAGATTATATCGCCCGATGCCGATGATTATCGCAGGAATGCGTCGAGAAACGGCAGGCTGATCAGCGCCGCTGCACCGATCATCATATAGCAGATACGGCGAAAGGTCTGATCGCTGGCACGGCCGAAGAGCAGCGAACCGAGATAAAGGCCGAAAGCATAGCTCGGACCGACAATCAGGGCAAAGGCGAATACCGAGGCCACGAAGATCCCGCCGATCAGATAGCTCACCGTGGTGATCACCGTCGAAATGGCGAAATAGAGCACGAGATTGGCGCGCACAGTGCCAACCGGTATAGCACCGCCCAGCCAATAGGCGATCACGGGCGGGCCCGCGATCTGTGCCGCACCGCCGAAGAAGCCGGCAACACTTCCCACCCCGACTGTGAGCAAGGGCGAGGGCTGTTCCCTGTAGCGCCATCCCGAGACGAGCAGCGTCAGGAAAAGGATGACCGTCAGCGCGATGGCCCAGCGCACCATCAGCGGATCGACCATGGTCAGCGCCATCACACCCAGCGGAACGCCGATCAGGGCACCGGTCGCCATTGTCACGACTTCGCGCCGGTTGGCCCGCCTGGCGGCATCCGGGATCAGCCCCAACGCGCCGACGGTATCGATGATGAGAAGCAGCGGCGCGGCGAGTTTCGGGCCGATGACGGAGCTTGCCAGCGGCACGAAGATGAGCGCGCCGCCGAAGCCGGAAAAGCCACGGGCAAGCCCGGCAATGAATGCCGAGCCCAGCAGGAACAGGATCTGCCCGTTCGAATAGGCCGCGAAAGCGGATTGCAGGAAGGCGGGCATCCGGTCGAGCACCATGTTTCCCGCCGTTATTTTGCGGGCTGCACGGCGCCGGCCGGCTCGCTCTCCGCCCGATCCTTGGCGCGCCTGATGCGCAGCGCTTCGGCGACGTAGCCGCGAGACAGGCCGTGATAGAGCGGCTCGTTCGAGATCAGCCGCGCCGTGCCATAGCCCAGCATCGAGGCACACATCAGCGGAATGACGTTGTCGTGGTTGCCGGTCATCTCCAGAATGATGACGAAGGCGGTCATCGGCGCCTGCACCACCCCGGCGAAATAGCCGGCCATGCCGAGCACCGCGGCAAGGCTTGCGCTGGCGCCGAAGAGGAGGCCGAGCGAGCTGCCGAGGCCGGCGCCGACCGCTAGCGAGGGGGCGAAGATGCCGCCCGGTATGCCCGATATCGTCGAAAGCAGGCCGGCCAGGAATTTCTCCAGGAAGAAGAGCGGCGGCAGCGCCGTGCCTTCGACGGCGCTGCGCGCCTGCGCATAGCCGGTACCGAAGGTCTGGCCGCCCGAAATGAGGCCGATCAGCGCCACCAGCAACCCGCATCCGGCGGCAATCATCAGAATGAGGCGCAAGGGCTGCGGCTGGAGCATGCGCTTGATGCGGCGCGACGTCTTGAGCACAATCGCGCTGAAGATCGCGCCGAATGCGCCGCCGCAAACGCCGCAGACGAGCACCAGGATCCATTCGGCATGGCTGGAGGCCGTTACCGTTGTGGTGCCGAAATAGGTATAGTTGCCGACAAGGCCGAGCGAGGCGAGGCCGGCAAGGATGACGGCCGAAAGCACCAGCCCGTTGGTACGGGCGGCATAGGCGCGGCCCATCTCCTCGATGGCGAAGACGATGCCGGCGAGCGGCGTGTTGAAGGCGGCTGAAATGCCGGCGGCAGACCCGGCGAGGATCAGCCCGCGCGCCTGCGCCATGCCACCGATGCGCGCCGATTGCAGCATGATCGACGCGCCGACCTGCACGGTCGGTCCCTCGCGCCCGATCGAGGCGCCGCAGAACAGCCCGACCACCGTCAGGAGGATCTTGCCGAAGGCGAGCTTCAGCGACAGAAGACGCAACCGGTCCTCATCCTCCGGCAGGTGACGTGCGGCAATGGCCTGCGGGATGCCGCTGCCCTCGGAATTGGGAAAAAAGGAATAGGCCATCCAGGCACAGAAGGTGAAGCCGAGCGGCGTGATCAGGATCGGCAGCCAGCCATGCCAGGTGCCGCCGGAGATCAGGTTACGGAAGAGCTCTTGGGCAATGTCCGCCATCTCGGCGAAGATCACGCTGATGACGCCGATCGCGATCGCACCTGCCCAGAAGACGAGGCGCGGCCGCCAAAGCCGCGGCGACATCCACATCGCATGAGAACGTCTGAGCACACGAACGCGTTTATATGCGGGATGCACGATTGAAATTTCCCCCTGGTCCTGGCAGCGGACTCAGGCAAGTCCGCGACTTGGGACCGGTGTAACATGGATGAACGGAATGAAAACAGCATATTGCGTTTTCATCTCTTCCCTTTCCGACATAACCGTGTTACCAGCCCGTGCCAATCCAAACGAAGCATAAAAGACTCGTCGCCCCGGCAGGGAGCGGCGTTTTCTTCATTTAAAGGAATTGGCCATGGCACGTATCATTGAATCGCCCACCGGAACTCTGGCGCTCACCTTCGATGACGTGCTTTTGCAGCCCGGTCACTCCGAGGTCATGCCCGGTCAGACCGATATCCGCACCCGGATCGCTCCCGATATCGAGTTGAACCTGCCGCTGCTCTCCGCAGCCATGGACACGGTGACCGAATCGCGGCTCGCCATCGCCATGGCGCAGGCCGGTGGCATCGGCGTCATCCATCGCAACCTCTCGCCCGAGCGCCAGGCCGAGGAAGTGCGCCAGGTCAAGAAGTTCGAATCCGGCATGGTCGTCAACCCCGTCACCATCGGCCCGGATGCGACGCTCGCCGAGGCGCAGGCGCTGATGCGGGCGCACGGCATCTCCGGTATTCCCGTCGTCGAGGGCGCCGCTGGCGGCCCCGGCCGGCTGGTCGGCATCCTGACCAACCGTGACGTTCGCTTTGCATCCGATCCCAACCAGAAGATCCACGAGCTGATGACCCGCGAAAATCTGGTCACGGTGCGCGAGAATGTCGAGCAGGAGGAAGCCAAGCGGCTCCTGCACCAGCACCGCATCGAGAAGCTTCTGGTGGTCGACGATCAGGGCCGCTGCGTCGGCCTCATCACCGTCAAGGATATCGAGAAATCGCAGCTGAACCCCAATGCGGCGAAGGATAGCCAGGGCCGGCTGCGTGTCGCCGCCGCCTCCAGCGTCGGGGATGACGGTTTCGAGCGCGCCGAGCGGCTGATCGATGCCGGTGTCGACGTCCTCGTCATCGATACCGCGCACGGCCATTCGCAGCGCGTGCTCGATGCGGTGACCCGCGCCAAGAAACTTTCCAATTCAGTGCGCATCATCGCCGGCAACGTCGCGACGGCGGCAGGCACGCAGGCGCTGATCGACGCAGGCGCCGATGCTGTCAAGGTTGGCATCGGGCCGGGTTCCATCTGCACCACGCGCATCGTCGCCGGCGTCGGCGTTCCGCAATTGTCGGCCATCATGTCGGCGGTGGAGGCCGCGCATAAATCAGGCGTTCCGGTCATCGCCGATGGCGGCATCAAATTTTCGGGCGATTTCGCCAAGGCGCTCGCAGCGGGGGCGGCCGCAGCCATGGCCGGCTCGCTGCTCGCCGGCACCGAGGAAAGCCCGGGCGAGGTCTATCTGCATCAGGGTCGCTCCTTCAAGGCTTATCGCGGTATGGGCTCGGTCGGCGCGATGGCCCGCGGCTCGGCCGACCGCTATTTCCAGGCGGAGGTCCGCGACGAGTTGAAGCTCGTTCCCGAAGGCATCGAGGGGCAGGTCGCCTATAAGGGCCCGGTCTCCGGCGTGCTGCACCAGCTTGCCGGCGGCCTGCGCGCCTCGATGGGTTATGTCGGCGCGAAGAACCTCGAGGAATTCCGTGAGAAGGCGACCTTCGTGCGCATCTCCAATGCCGGCCTGCGCGAGAGCCACACCCATGACGTGACGATCACCCGCGAGAGCCCTAATTATCCCGGTAACATGTAAGCCGGGATAACCGGGGGGAGGAGAGATAGATGTCGCAGACCGCGATTTTCTGGCCGATGATCGTGCAGACCGGGCTGATCTTCGTCATCTACCTGATCTGCTCCGTCCGCCGCGTCAGCGCCGTCAAGAATGGTACCGCACGGGCAGGGGATTACAAGCTCCCCTTCACCGAGCCGGCGCCGAGCGCCACGGCGATCCGCAATCTGTCGAACCAGTTCGAACTGCCGGTGCTCTTCTATGTGGTCTGCCTGTCGCTCTACGTGCTCAACGGCGCGACAATCGTGGCGGTGGTCCTCGCATGGGCCTTCGTCATCGCGCGCGTCCTCCATGCTGCCGTGCACGTTACCTCGAACGATCTCAGGCTGCGCCGCCCGCTGTTCATCGCCGGTTTCGTCATCAATGCGCTGTTATGGGCCTGGCTCGTCATATGGCTGCTGCGGCTTTGACGCGCCTATTGCGCCAGTACCGATAATTCCTCTGAACTCAGGCGCAAAGTCTCCGCGCTCTCTGCAATACATCGCGCCAGCGCGTGGAAATCCTCCCGCCGCTCGCTCTGCCGGCGCCAGATCAGCCCGATCTCGCGCCGGGGCTCCCCGTCGGCAAAGGGAACGATGCGCATTTTCGTGTGGCCGGCTTCGGCCCGCACCGCGATCTCCGGGATCAAGGTCAGACCCATGCCGTGGCTGACCATCTGCAGCAGCGTCGCCATGCTGGTCGCGCCGTAATTGATGAGTTGCCGTTGCCGCGTTGCCGAGCAGACCGCGAGCGCCTGATCGCGCAGGCAATGGCCTTCTTCAAGCAGCAGCAGCCGCTCGACCGCCACATTGTCCTGCGTCATCGGCGAGGAAAGGACGTCATTGTCATTCGCCGAGGTGGCGATCAGGAACCGGTCGTGGAACACCGGCTCCACAGTCAGCATGTCGTCCTCGATGGGCAGTGCCGCGACAATGGCATCGAGCTCGCCGCTGCGCAGATCCTCGATCAGCTTCGAGGTGACCGCCTCTTTCAACTCCGTCTTCAACGCGGGATAGCGTTCGCGCAGGATCGGGATCAGCACCGGCACGAGATAGGGCGCAATGGTCGGAATGATGCCGAGCCGGATGCGCGCCTGCAGCAGCCCGCGCTTCTGAGCGGCGATCTCCTCCAGCGAGCGGATTTCGCGCAATATGCTGCGGATGCGCGGCAGAAGCCGCTGCCCCATCTCGCTCAAAACCACCGATTTCCGCGTCCGCTCGAAGAGCTGTGCGCCGACGATCTCCTCCATCTCGGCGATCTGGGCCGAGAGTGCAGGCTGCGAGACATGTGCCATTTCCGCCGCCTTGCGGAAGTGCAGTGTGGTTGCCAGCGCATCGAAATAGCGCATTTGCCGGACGGTGAACATGATAGGGGATGCCTATCAAAAACGACCAGAAATTCAATTTAAAATTATGAGAAAAAGTCCGGCGCCGCCGGATAAACGCACTTACAAGCCTATGATCGAAGACGGAAGCCCACGCCCGGCTTTCTTTTATGCGCCGGGGAGGTTATGCGGATGGGCAAATAACAAAAAGAAGGAAGTGACATGCGGCTGGGCGGACGCCTTCAGGCGGCGATCGAAATTCTGGATGATATCGAGACACGGAAGCGCCCCGCTTCCGATGCGCTGAAGGATTGGGGCCTGGCGCATCGCTTTGCCGGCGCCGGCGATCGCGCGGTCATCGGCAATATCGTCTATGACGCGCTGCGTCGCAAACTTTCCATCGCTTGGCGCATGGACAGCGCGGATGCCCGCGACATCGCCTATGGTGCGCTTCTTTCCGATGCCGAGATGAGCGTCGAGACGATATCAGCCGCTCTCGAAGACGACAAATTCGCGCCCGCGCCGCTCGATGCCGATCGTCTTGCCGCGTGGGCGAGCCGTGACCTTGCCGCCGCGCCCGATCATATCCGCGCCGACGTGCCTGAATGGTGCGCGCCCCATCTGGAGGCGCTGTTCGGGGCCGATTGGGTGGGCGAGGGGGCGGCCCTTGCCGCCCGCCCGCCGGTCGACCTGCGGGTGAACACGCTGAAGGCAAGCCGCGCCAAGGTGCTGAAGGAGCTGGTCAGGGCAGGAGCGAGCGAAGCGCCGCTTCTCGCCGGCGCAGTTCGCGTGCCGCCATTGCGTGCGCTCGGTCGGCACCCCAATGTCCAGGCGGAACCCGCTTTTCAGAAGGGCTGGTTCGAGGTGCAGGATCTCGGCTCGCAGATCGCCGCCCGCGTCGCGGCGGTGCAGCCGGGCCAGCAGGTGCTGGACTATTGCGCCGGCGCGGGCGGCAAGACATTGGCGCTCGCCGCCGAGATGGAGAACCGCGGGCAGATCCACGCCTTCGATGCGGAGAAGCCGCGGCTTGCACCGATCTTCGAGCGCCTGAAGCGCGCCGGCGTCCGCAACACGCAGGTTCACGCCAACCCGGAAGATCTCACCCCGCTGGAAGGCCAGATGGACGTGGTCCTCACCGATGCGCCCTGTACCGGCTCCGGCACCTGGCGGCGGCGGCCGGATGCGAAATGGCGCCTGTCGCCGCCGCAGCTCGAAAGGCGCGAGGCCGAGCAGCGCGAGGTGCTCGCCGCCGCAAAGCGTTATGTAAAGCCCGGCGGCCGCCTCGTCTACGTCACCTGCTCGCTGTTCGCCTCCGAGAACAATCTGCAGGTTGAGGCCTTCCTCCGTGAAAATCCGGATTACACCGAGGTTGACGCAAAGCCCCTCTGGCACGCCGCCGTGCCGGACGCTGGAGAGGCCACGCCCGTCTTCCCCTCGCACGGCATGGTGCTTTCACCCGAGCGCACGTCGACCGACGGGTTCTACATCAGCGTTCTGCAACGCGCCGGTTGATGTTGCAGTGCGGAAAACTGCCGCTATGCTGGTATTATTTGACTGGGAGAAGACATGCCACAGGCGCGCATAGCAGAACCGGATTTTCGCGAGCGGGTCGAGGAGAGCTTCGCGCGCCAGGCGGCGATGAAGCTGATCGGCGCCGAGCTGACGCTGTGCGAGCCCGGTATCGTTGAGGTCGAGCTGCCTTTTCGCGAGGATCTGACCCAGCAGCACGATTTCCTCCATGCCGGCATCATTTCCGCCGCACTCGATGCGGCCTGCGGCTATGCCGCCTTTTCGCTGATGCCGAAGGGGGCCGCCGTCCTCACCATCGAGTTCAAGGTGAACCTGCTGGCGCCCGGCAAGGGCGAACGCTTCCTCTTCCGTGGCGAGGTAACGAAGCCCGGCCGCACCATCATGGTAAGCGACGGGCAGGCTTTCGCCGTCGCCGATACCGAGGCGAAGCTGATTGCCACCATGACCGCCACGCTGATGGTCGTGCAGGATCGCAAGGGATTGCAGGGATGATGGCGCCTTTGACACCGGTCGGCGGCAGGAACGTTCTCTTCGTCATGGCCGTCGAGGCCGAATATGGCCCGCATCTGCGCCGGCTGTTCCAGCCATTGATGACCGGCGTCGGCCCGGTGGAGGCGGCGGTGGCGCTCTCCTCCACCCTGGCTCCGATGGCCTCTTCGGGCAGCCTGCCGGATCTCGTCGTCTCGCTCGGCTCGGCCGGTTCGCGGTCTCTGGAGCAGGCTGAGGTCTACCAGGCGACGAGCGTCGCCTACCGCGATATCGATGCCTCGCCCCTCGGGTTCGAGAAGGGGCGGACGCCGTTTCTCGATCTGCCGGCCGTGGTGCCGTTGCCTCATCGCGTCGCCGGCATTCCGGAGGCCTCGCTCTCCACTGGCGGAAACATCGTTTCCGGTGCCGCCTATGACGGCATTGCGGCGGATATGGTCGATATGGAAACCTTCGCCATCCTGCGCGCCTGCCAGCGCTTCGGCTTGCCATTGATCGGCCTGCGCGGCATCTCAGACGGCGCTGCCGAACTGCACCACATTGACGACTGGACGGAATATCTCCATATCATCGACGAAAAACTGGCCCTCGCCGTCGGCGCATTGGAAAAGGCGCTCGTCGATGGGGCATTGAGATTGTGAAACTTCCAGGCCGTTCTTAGCAAAAAGTATGAAGCTCCTGACTCGGTTTGTCAGGAAGTGGAATCAGTTTGCCAGCTCCCGCGTATAAGCCGTTGCATCGAATCGGCTTTTTCTCTAGAGGCTCCGCATGAGCATCACCGCACACCCAGACACAGTCCTTATCATCGATTTCGGCAGCCAGGTCACGCAGCTTATCGCGCGCCGTGTCCGCGAGGCCGGCGTCTACTCCGAGATCGTTCCCTTCCAGTCCGCCGAAGAAGGTTTTCACCGCATCAAGCCGAAAGCGGTGATCCTCTCGGGCAGCCCGGCCTCGACCGTCGATATCGGCAGCCCGCGCGCGCCTGACATCATCTTCGACGCCGGCATCCCGGTGCTCGGCATCTGTTATGGCGAGCAGACCATGTGCGCCCAGCTCGGCGGCAAGGTGGAAGGCAGCGATCACCGTGAGTTCGGCCGCGCCTTCCTGGAAGTCGAGCAGGACTGTGCGCTCTTCGAGGGCGTCTGGGCGCCCGGCACGCGCCATCAGGTCTGGATGAGCCATGGCGACCGCGTCACCGCGCTCCCGCCCGGCTTCAAGGTGGTGGGCACCTCGAACGGCGCCCCCTTCGCGGCGATCGCCGACGAGAAGCGCAAATTCTATGCCGTCCAGTTCCACCCGGAAGTGGTGCACACCCCCGACGGCGCCAAGCTGTTGCAGAATTTCGTTCACAGGATCGCCTGCATCAAGGGCGACTGGACGATGGCCGCCTATAAGGAGCAGGCGATCGAGGCGATCCGCAAGCAGGTAGGCCAGGGCAAGGTCATCTGCGGCCTCTCGGGCGGCGTGGACTCCTCCGTCGCCGCCGTGCTGATCCATGAGGCGATCGGCGACCAGCTCACCTGCATTTTCGTCGACCATGGCCTGATGCGCAAGAACGAGGCGGCGGAAGTCGTCGCCATGTTCCGCGAGCATTACAACATCCTGCTGGTGCATGTGGATGCTTCCGATCTCTTCATTGGCGCGCTGGAAGGCGAGACCGATCCCGAGAAGAAGCGCAAGACCATCGGCCGGCTGTTCATCGAGGTCTTCGAGGCGGAAGCCAAGAAGATCGGCGGTGCCGATTTCTTGGCACAGGGCACACTCTATCCCGATGTGATCGAGTCCGTCTCCTTCACCGGCGGCCCTTCGGTGACGATCAAGTCGCACCACAATGTCGGCGGCCTGCCGGAACGCATGAACATGAAGCTGGTCGAGCCGCTGCGTGAGCTCTTCAAGGACGAGGTGCGGGCGCTTGGCCGCGAGCTCGGCCTGCCCGAGCATTTCATCGGCCGTCATCCTTTCCCCGGACCGGGCCTTGCCATCCGCTGCCCCGGCGGCATCACGCGCGAGAAGCTGGAGATCCTTCGAGAGGCCGACGCGATTTATCTCGACGAGATCCGCAAGGCCGGCCTCTACGATGCCATCTGGCAGGCCTTTGCCGTACTTCTCCCCGTCCAGACCGTCGGCGTCATGGGCGACGGCCGCACCTATGAGTTCGTCTGTGCGTTGCGTGCCGTCACCTCGGTCGACGGGATGACGGCGGATTTCTATCACTACGACATGGAATTCCTCGGCCGCGCCGCCACCCGCATCATCAACGAGGTCAAGGGCATCAACCGCGTCGTCTACGACGTGACGTCAAAGCCGCCCGGCACGATCGAGTGGGAATGATTCAGGCCTGTCCGACAGTATCCGGAACGACGCTGGAGTTCGCCGTAATATGCTCACGTCATCACGATGGTGGGCATCGGCCTATCTCTCGGCCAACTGGTATCTGAGCAGGGTGATGCCGTCGCCCAACAGCCGGTTCTCGATAAGCTCCACGTCAATTTTCACGCCATCGGGGAACAGCCGGATGCCGCGTCCGAGCACGACCGGGTAGACCATCAGGGCGAACTCGTCGACCAGGGCGGCGGAGATCAGCGCATGGCAGATCGAGGCGCTGCCATAGATCAGGATATTGCCGTCGAGCGACGCTTTCAGGGCTTTTACCGAACCGGCCAGATTATCGCCGAGCAGTTTGGTGTTGTTCCATTCCGGCTTGGTGATGGTGCGTGAGGCAAGGTATTTGGGCAGGGCGTTCATCCGATCCGCCATGTCCGATTTCACAGTCGGCCACACCGCCGCAAAACCGTCATAGGTGCGCCGGCCGAGCATCACCGCTGCAGCCTGGCGCAATTCATCGTCCTTGAATTTGTCGCCTTCGGGGCCGCGGGTGAACGGGCCCGTCCAGTCGCCGAGGCCGGAGTTCTCCATGCCCACCGGGTCTTCGATGACCCCGTCGAGTGAAATGTATTGGGTGGCGATAATCCTGGCCATATGTTTCTCCGATTTTCTGGCTCGCGGGCACGTCAGCTTGGCATTAGGCTGACTTTCATCACAGCCTTTCCTCATCGGAGGCGAGCACGTCTCCAACCCCGCTTATTGAAAGAAACGGCCATCGATCCGCTCGCCGGGTCGAATTTCTGCGCGGGACGACGGCCGGACGCGGCAACGGACGACAGGCGTCCTCCGGTCCGCTATATTGCCCGGACGACATGTCCTCGTCGGTCGGGCTCCGACAACCGGCAGCGAAACAGAGGTTGGGAGATGACGGATCCGGTCCTTGCACAGGCAACAGGCTCATTTCACCACCAGGCGCCATCGGCGCCGCTCCTGGGAAGCTTCGCATCGATCTGGGTGCATCGAATGGAAGCGGCGAATGCACCTCCGATCGTCATCACGCCGGATGCGACGATCGATTTGCAGTGGATCGGCGGGACCTTTCGTGTTGCCGGCCCGGATAAGGACCCACAAACCGAAGTCCTGCCGGCGGGGGAGGTGGTGATCGGCTTTCGCTTTCATCCCGCGGCGGCGGCCGCCTGGCTCGGCGTTCCCCTCGTGGAGCTTGTCGGGCAGAGGTTGCCGCTCGAAGATCTGTGGGGCAGGCGGGCCCGGCGTCTCGCCGGCCGGGTTCGCGTCAATGACAGTCCCGGGCGCCTGCTTTCCTCCCTCCCACAAGCCGTGGCTGAGGAAAACGCATCGACCGGAACCGATGCTCCGATGCGGGCAGCCTATGATCTGATCGAGCGTGGTGTGCCCCCCGAAGCCCTGCTCGTTCCGTGGCTGATGCGCGTGCTCGATATGAGCGAAAGGACTTTGCGCCGGCGCTTTGACGAGAACTTCGGCTACGGTCCGAAGACACTGGACCGCATCCTTCGCTATCAGCGCTTTCTGCGGCTTTCGAGCCGGTCGGCAGGCTCCACAGCTGTTCTTGCCAGCGAGGCCGGCTATTCCGATCAGGCGCATCTTGTGCGCGAGAGCCGCCGCCTGACCGGCAGTACGCCGCGGCAGATACATCGCATCCTGAACGGTGGGTGAGACGGACGGCAGCGGATCGCGCATACGCCATCAACGCACCTCAACTGGCCGTTCCTTTCAATTCTTCTCCCGCTGCCGGAGATATGTTCTGCCCCGACAAGACACGGGAGATCACCATGAAACCGCGCATTTCGGTTCTTACCATCGGTGTGGCAGACCTTGAGCGTTCGCTCGAATTCTATCGAGACGGTCTCGGACTGCCGACGGAAGGCATTGTCGGCCGCGAGTTCGAGCATGGCGCCGTCGCGTTCTTCACGCTGGCCGGCGGACTGAAACTTGCGATCTGGGCGCAGGAGGACATCGCCTACGACACGGGCCAGCCGAAAACCCCCGCCAGCCCGACCTCCTTCACCATCGGACACAATGTTGCACGCCGTGAGGAAGTCGATGAAGTGATGGATGAAGCGGCTCGTGCAGGAGCCGAGATCATCAAGCCTGCCAGCGACACGTTCTACGGCGGCTATGCCGGCTATTTCCGTGATCCGGACGGGCACATCTGGGAAGTCGTCTGGAACCCCGCCAATTTACCGACTGACAGCTTCGGATAGGGAGCGTCCGAATGGCTCCTCATGATCGTCAGCGATTGTACGAGCACCACGGCCGATGATGGGTCTCGAACAGGCGGCTCAGTTCTTCTGGCTGATGTGGGTGTATCCTTGTGAATCGTTGGTGATGTTCAATCGGCTCGTATCGCTCTGGATCTTGTCATCGATTGCAATAAGGCCTTGTTGCAGCATGAAAGCGACGCCAGCATCTCCGATGGGGTTCTGGATCACGATTTCACCGCCATTGATGGTGCCGTTCGATACGATCGTGAAAAGCTTGGGCCAGTAATCCTTATTGGGAATATCGAACGGATTATTGCCGGAATAGCCGTCAAACTGCATTCTGGCCGTGCCGGGGCCGAGCACGTAACCGGATCCTTCGGCAGGGGGAGGGGTGGAAGAAGCGTCAAACTGAAAATGCGATACGGCCGTATCACTTGCGGAGATCAGCGTCTCTTCGTCCATCTGCAACAAGGGCGTGCTTATGCGAACCGTTGAGGTTCTGGAAAAATTCAGCTTTGCCTTATAGGTCACAAGCCTGCCTGCCGTCAGATCCAGCGCATAAGGGTTGGTGGACGATAGTGAGGGCGCGCTGCTGACGTCGATTTGGGTCCAGCCCAGTTGCATGAAACCCTGAACGGATGCAGACATCTTCGCCGCGTCCGTCAGAGTGATGTGGGTCTCGCCTCCTTCCAGGACCAAGCTTTCGGTGTCCAAAATATCAAAAGAGCCGTTCTGCGCGATGTCTATGGTGAGGGGCCATTCGAACAGGGCGCCTGCCGCATTCTGGAGGCGGAATTTGGCTTGATTTTGCACGGTGAATTGCATCGTCGACTGGGGATTTTGCGACATGTAGAGCACGTGCTGCTGTGCTCCGTCGTAAACAAAGGTGCCGTTCGCAATGTTGAAAATCGTCGGCGAAGTAGCAGTCGAAATGGCAGGGCCTCCCCATTTCGTCTGACTGTCGTCGAAGGACGTCAGTAGTGTCAGCGTTCGTCCGGGAGCATCCATGGTGAAGGATTTGCCGGGATCTTTGTTGAAGCTGGAGGCGGAGCCGGTCAAAGGCAGGTCGCTATCCTCATTATAGGTCTGATCGGAATGCGGATCCCATTGAAAGGAAGCTACGGTCATGACTCGCTCCGTCGAGGTTGGTTGCTTCAAACGTTAACAGGTCCCGCAACCGGCGCTACGCGATTGCCATTTCGTGGTGGATTGAACGTGAAACCGCTGTCCGATAGCTTTTGATCAGCGGCGGCAGCAGGATAGGCGGGCACGCTGCATGCCGGGCGCCGGCAGAAAATCACCTCGAGGAAGCAAGCGATGAACATTCAACGCAACGGATCGAAGCCGTCTGTCAGCGGCCCTGATGAATATTTCACCGGCACCGTGCGCATTGACAGCCCCTTTCAGGCGCCCGCGCCCGCGCGGGTCGGCGGCGCGATCGTGACCTTCGAGCCCGGCGCCCGCACGGCATGGCACACGCATCCTCTCGGCCAGACGCTGATCGTCACCTCCGGCCTTGGCTGGGTGCAGCGCGAAGGCGGGCCGAAGGAGGAGATACGACCAGGCGACATCGTCTGGTTCGAGCCGGGCGAAAAACATTGGCACGGCGCCACCGACAAGACTGCCCTGACCCATATCGCCATCGCCGAACCGCAGAACGGCTCGCCCGTCACATGGATGGAGAAGGTAGCGGACGAGGACTATCTCGGCTGAGCCATCGCCGGCCACCCAACGAGATCGGGACCGCCGCGAAGCTGTAGCCCCGCGGCGATCTCCGTATTTTCACCATGCAGACTGCGCCTCAGCTTGGAAAGTCGGCGCTCAGGGTGGTTTCGGCCCAGGCATCGAAATTCGCCTTGAGCGCATCGAGCCGTTCGCTGGCGATCTTCAGTGCCGGCGCGCCGAGCAGCAGCCGCAATGGCGGTTCCGCCGCCTCATAGGCGGTGATAATCGCCTTCGCGGCGCGCGCCGGGTCGCCCGGCTGCTTGCCGGAGACGCCGCGTGTCGCCGCGCGGCGCTTGCCGGCGGTTTCGGCATAGTCGTCGATGACGGTTGCCGATTCCACCATCGAACGTCCCGCCCACTCAGTCCGGAAGGCGCCGGGCTCCACGATGGTGACCCGGATGCCGAGCGGCGCCACCTCATAAGACAGCGATTCCGACAAGGCTTCGACGGCGAATTTGGTGGCGTGGTAATAGCCGGTCGCCGCGAAGGCGACGAGCCCGCCAAGCGAGGACATGTTGAAGATATGCCCGGAACGCTGCGACCGCATGCCTGGCAGCACGCGCTTGGTGACGTCGATCAGGCCGAACACATTGGTTTCGAACTGATCGCGGATTTCCCGGTCGTCGCCCTCCTCGATAGCGGCGAGATAGCCATAGCCGGCATTGTTGACCAGCACGTCGATAGCGCCGAAATGTGCCTCCGCCTGCGCGACGGCCTTTTCGATGGAGGCCTTGTCGGTCACGTCGAGTTGCAAAGACAGCGCCCGGCCTTCGTGCCGGGCCGCCAGGTCGGCGATGTTTTCCGGCTTGCGGGCGGTGATCGCCGCGCGCCAGCCCCGTTCGAGTACGGCTTCCGCAAGCGCACGGCCGAGGCCTGAGGATGCGCCGGTGATGAACCAGATCGGGTTTGTTTTGGTCATTTCATAGTCCTTTTCTGTCGGAAAACGGCTCGTTTTATACCGTTTTCGGTCGTTTTCATTGGCGGCGCAGGATCATGCCGCCATGATGCAGGGTGTTTTCGTCGACGAAATCGCCATCAGCGGTAAAGCCGGTGTCGTCCCAATATTCGATGTGGCTGCCGGTCACTTCGTAGCGGCCCTGATAGGCGCTCCGGCGATTGCCGCGTGCCTCGTCGTAGCGCCCGTTGGGCAGCAATTCATGCCGCACATGGCCGTCATCGGTGACCCACATGCCGACATAGGGGTGAGTTGCCATTTTTTCTCCTTGGCCTACTGGTTTTCGGCTGCTTTCCAATTGAAAAAAGCTCGTTCCGATACTTCGCGATGGGCGGAATATATTTCGATCATTGGCAGAGTTTGAGTTGCCAATTGCAGATGAGCTGGTTAGTCTGTCTAACCAATGGTGGATGATTTCGAGGGCATCTCTGTTTTTCTGGCGGTGGCCGAAGCGCGGAATTTCCGCCTTGCCGGCGAGCGTCTGGGCGTCACCCGATCGGCCGTGAGCCAGGCCCTGCAGCGGCTGGAGGACCGGGTTGGCGTGGCGCTCGTTCAGCGCACGACCCGCAGCGTCCGCCTCACCGAGGCCGGCGAACAGTTCTATGAACGCGTCAGGCCCTCGGCCGGCGAGATCCGCGATGCGGTCGAAGCGGTCAGGGAAGAGCAGGGCCAGCCGACCGGGCTCTTGCGGATCGCGGTTTCGTCCATCGCCGAGCGTTTTATCTCAGGCGCGCTGCTGGCCGGTTTTCTCGCCGCCTATCCCCGTGTAAAGCTGGATGTCACCATCACCGACGAGGAGTTCGACATCGTCGAAGCCGGCTTCGATGCCGGCGTGCGGCTGGGCGAGGTGATCGAGCAGGACATGGTCGCTGTTCCCGTTTCGGCCGAGCAGCGGCAATGCGCGGTGGCCGCACCGGCCTATCTCGACCGTCATGGCATTCCGCGGCACCCGCGTGAACTTGCCGATCATGTCCTGATCGGCTGGCGTCCGCGATCGGATGTCGCGCCCTATCGCTGGGAATTCACCGAAAACGGCCGTGATTTCGATGTTTCCGTCGACCCGGCAATGACCACCAACGATATGGGCATGATGATCCGCATGGCCTTGGCCGGAGCCGGCATCACCTTTGGCATGATCGAAACATTCACGCCCTATTTCGCGCGTGGCGAACTGGTGCCGCTGCTGGCGGAATACGGTCCGCCTTTTGCTGGTTTTTATCTCTATTACCCCAGACGCCACCGGCAGCCGGTGAAGCTGCGCGCGCTGATCGATCATGTCCGGATGCGCGGGTAAACCTGACTGATGCCCCGGGTTATCATTGGCATTTCGGCTTCCGGCGTATCCTCTCCGGCATTGCCCGATGCGGAGCGGGCGCGCAGCGCATCGCGCTTCGGCGGCGCCTGGAACAGCCGGCCATATTCACGCGTGAACTGCGACACGCTTTCATAGCCCACCTCGAAAGCGGCGCTGCTGGCCGAAAGGCCTTCGTCCAGCATCAGGCGGCGCGCCTCGATCAGTCGCAGCCGCTTCTGATATTGTCCCGGCGTCAGCGACGTCATGTGCTTGAAATGCTTGTGGAAGGCGGTAAGGCCCATGGCCGCCGCATCCGCCAGGCGTTCCACGGGTATGCGCGACCGGTATTCGGTCCTGAGCATCGCCATCGCCGCGGAGAGGCGGCCCGCATGGCCGTCGGGATCTGCCAGCGCGCGCAGGGCTGAGCCATGCGGTCCGGACAAGAGCCAGTAGTGCAACTCGCGCATGATCCCGGGGCGCAAGAGCGGTATCGCGGCGGGCTGGTCCAGGAGGCGCATCAGCCGCGCTGCGCAATCGAGCGTCGCGGCTTCGGTGTCTTCGGAAAACAGGGTGCGCGTTTGTGATGGACGCTGCAGGGGCGCGCTGCCCAACTGCGTCACGAGCTCGCGCAGGAGCGCCATCTCCAGTTCGACGGCAATCGCCAGATAAGGCTGGTCGCGGCTGGCCTGCACGATACGGCCCACCACGGGCATGTCGGCGCTCACGATGACGGAGGTGCCGGCGGAAAAAATCCGCTCCTCCCGTCCCACGATCATCCGCTTCGCCCCCTGCAGGACCAGGCAAACCAGCGGCCGGTAGACGGAATGCAGGTCACCGCTCGGGGCCTCGACACACATCATGCCAAGCCCCGGCACCGGGGTCAGCACTACGCCGTCACGATTTGCGTGCTGGCCGGCATAGGCACGAACGGCCTGTTTGAGCATTTCCACATGGTGGAGCGGTTCCATCCGGGTTCTCCTGTAATACGGGGCGGAACGTAGCACCAAAGCGGCCAAATATCACCCTGCCTGCAGGATCAGGCAAGTTTTGCGCAGACGCTGGCAAGCGCCCGGTCGCGGCGGCGTCTATCTAATCCATACCGTCTGATCCCAAGGGAATGGAGCTTGAAACGATGAAAACGACAGAAAATACGATCCTCATCACCGGCGGCGGTTCCGGCATTGGCCGGGAACTGGCGCTTCGTTTCAACGATCTCGGCAATACCGTGATCGTCACCGGCCGCCGCATGGAGACCTTGCAGGAGACGATCGCCGGCCGCGACAGCATGCATGCCATGGTCCTCGATGTCGAAGATCCCGAAGCGATCACGGCATTCGCCAAGCGGGTGATCGCCGATTATCCTGATCTCAACGTGCTGATCAACAATGCCGGCATCATGCGTGGAGAGGATCTGACGAAGACCCGCGATCTCGGCGATGCTGAAGCGACGATCGTCACCAATCTGCTCGGGCCGATCCGGCTCACCAACGCGCTGACCGACCATCTTGTGAGCCGGCCGGATGCCGCGATCGTCAATGTCTCGTCAGGCCTCGCGTTCGTGCCGCTCAGCCACACGCCGACCTATAGCGCCACCAAGGCGGCGATCCATTCCTATACGGTATCGCTGCGCGAACAGCTCAAGGGCAAGGTCGAGGTGATTGAGCTGGCACCCCCTGCGGTCCAGACCGAACTGACCCCCGGCCAGTCGACGCGCGAGGGCTATTTGCCGCTCGATGATTTCATTGATGAGACGATGATGCTGTTCCGCCAGCAGCCGACGCCCAGGGAAATCCTGGTGGAACGGGTGGGCTTCCTGCGCTGGGCTGAGCGCGACGGCCGCTTCGACCAGGCGGTCGGCATGCTCAGCACCCGTTGAACCGCATCTGGCCGCCTGTCGGCAGAACCGATAGGCGGCCATAATCCAATTGCCGTTAATCAATCCGATTGAATTGGAACGCCGGTAATCCTATCACGAGCCCTGGTGCAACGATGGGAACGGTGGAATGGCGGCCAACATTTCGGACATATCCAGGAGCCGGTCGGTTCCTGTCGGCATCTGGGTGCTCGGCTTCGTCTCGATGCTGATGGACATCTCCTCGGAGATGATCCACGCCCTGCTGCCGGTCTATATGGTCACGGTGCTCGGCACCTCTACGCTGGCCGTCGGCATCATCGAAGGCATCGCCGAGGCAACCGCCTCCATCGTCAAGGTATTCTCCGGCGCGCTGAGCGACTGGCTGGGAAAGCGCAAATTCCTCGCCGCGCTGGGCTATGGGCTTGCCGCTTTCACCAAGCCGATCTTTCCCCTGGCGCCCACCATAGGCTGGCTGGTTGCCGCGCGCTTCATCGATCGCGTCGGCAAGGGCATTCGCGGCGCGCCGCGTGATGCCCTTGTCGCCGATATCGCCCCGCCGCATCTGCGTGGTGCGAGCTTCGGCCTGCGCCAGTCGCTCGATACGGTCGGCGCGTTCCTCGGGCCGCTCCTGGCCATCGGCCTGATGTGGCTGACGGCGGATCATTTCCAGGCGGTGTTCTGGATCGCCGTCATTCCGGCCTTCCTCTCCTTCGGGCTGATCCTTGTCGCCGTCAGGGAGCCGGAGCGTCCAGATGAGCTGCGGCGCGTGAAGATGCCCCTGCGGCGCAGCGAACTCGTCCGTCTTGGCGCAACCTATTGGTGGGTGATCGCCATCGCGGCGGTCTTCACGCTGGCGCGTTTCAGCGAGGCGTTTCTTTTGCTGCGCGCCCAGTCGGCCGGCCTGCCCGTGATGCTGATCCCCGCCGTGCTGGTGGTCATGAACGTCGCCTATTCGCTCTCCGCGTATCCCATCGGTATCCTGTCCGATCGTTTGGGTCGCAGGATGCTGCTGGTCCTCGGCCTCCTCCTGCTGCTCGCCGCCGATATCGCGCTTGCCTTTGCGCCCGGCATGGTGGTCGTCATGGTCGGCGTCGCGCTCTGGGGCCTGCATATGGGCTTTACCCAGGGGTTGCTCTCGGCCCTCATCGCCGATGCCGCCCCGCCGGAATTACGCGGCACGGCTTTCGGCCTCTTCAACCTCGTCACCGGTGTGGCGCTTCTTCTGGCCAGCGTCATCGCCGGCGCCCTGTGGGACGTGATCGGCCCGCGGGGGACCTTCCTGGCCGGCGCTGCCTTTGCCGCCCTTACGCTGATCGGCCTTGTTACATTCCGTCATCGTTTGGTTGGCGGTGCGCCGGTGACACCCGAGGCCAACTGACTTCCCCGGCGAAACGAGGCGATCTTTGCACCAGGCCTCGTCCGCGGTTAAGCTCCAGCATGGCTTTCCGGCCGCAAGGCTTGAGGGGGTTGACCCATGCTGAAAATTCTCATCGGTTTCGAAGCGGTGCTTTTCGCCTCCGCCTCGCTCGTCCATGCCGGCATTGCTTTTTCCGGTTTCGCGCATCGTCAGGCTTCGATCGCCGAAGGGGTGATCGCGGTGGTGCTGGTGCTCGGCCTTGCCGTCATCTTCGTCTGGCCGGAAGGAGCGCGTACCGTGGCACTTGTCGTCCAGGCATTCGCCCTTCTCGGCACGCTCGTCGGCGCCTTCACCATGTGGGTCGGCGTCGGACCGCAAACCACGCCGGACCGCATCTTTCACGTGATTCTGCTGCTGGTCCTGGTGACCGGGCTGGCGCTGACCTATCGGACGGCGGGTTGAGGCTGCTTCGGTGCTGATTTTCCGGAGACCAGGAGAAAAGGGCTAGCAAATATAAGGGATTGTATACCTCGAACCAAATGGTATATACCTAGAAAAAATAGGTATGGAGGTGATGGTGATGCCCAATCAGCGAACGAACCCGAATTTCATGAATGGTGTGCCGGAACTCCTGGTCCTTAAGCTTATCGCGGAGCAGGAAATGTATGGCTACGAAGTCGTTCAGGCCATTCACCGCCGCACCGGAAAAGCGGTCACGCTCGGTGAAGGCGTGGTTTATCCGGTGCTCCACAGTCTGGAGCGTGAGGGGGCGCTCAGCTCGCGCCGTCAGGTCGTGAATGGCCGCAGCCGGATTTATTATTCCATCACCCCGGCAGGCAAACGGCGGCTGTCCGATCTAGCAGGAACCTGGACAAGGCTCGCCACGGCCATTCAGGATGTTGTCATAGGAGAAAAGCATGTCCCCACAGTTTGAACCGCTCTGCGAGCAGTTGTTGCGTGCCGGCATCGCGCCGCGCTATGTCCGCCGATATGTAACCGAGTTGGAGGAACATCTCGAAGATCTCACGGCAGCCTTTATGGAAGAAGGTGCCGCCAGGCCGGAAGCGGAAGCCCGGGCATATGCCAGGCTCGGATATCCGGAAGATCTGGCTCAAGCCATGATCGGCCGCCAGGAACTGCGGTCCTGGAGCGCTCGAGCCCCATGGGCCATCCTTGTGCTCGGGCCTTTGAGCCTCGCCCTCGGCACCGTCGCATGTGCCTTCCTGCTCGTCCTCGCCCAGGAGTACGGAATGGGGCCAGGCAGCCATCCGGACATTCCGGCCTGGTTCGTCGGCCTGTCGAAGATGGTCGAAGCGCTGGCCAATTTCGGCCTGCCGGTCCTGTGCGGTTGGGCCATTGCCGCCATCGCCATGCGCCAGCGTCTGCAATCGATCTGGCCGCTCCTTGCTCTGGCGCTTGTGGCGCTGCTTGGGAGTCAGATTCAACTGAACGTTCTGCTGGTTCCCGGCGGACACGGCAGTATCGAGGTGGGTTTTGGCCTAGGCGCAACCCCGGATCCTCGTCTGGCCCTCAATCTGCTGTTGATCGTGTCGCCTTACCTCATGTGGCGAAAATGGGTGATGCCGACATATGGCTGATCGGCGATCGGCGGCAGTCTGCTTCAGGCTGCCGCCTCAATCTGCTTTGCCCAATGCCTTGATGAAATCGATGAAGGCGCGTAGCGGCGCGGGGACGAGGCGGCGTCCGGGGTAATAGAGGAACGGCCCGGAGAAGCTCAGCCACCAGGGTTCAAGCACGGGTTCGAGCGCGCCGCTGTCGAAATGGGGACGCAGCCAGTCCTCGAACAGCCCGACGATGCCGAGACCGGCAATCGCCGCATCCACGGCAAGATCGCTTGCTTCACCGGCCTGCACGATCAGCGGTCCTCTGGGGTCGACCACGACCGTTTCGCCCTCGCGCTCAAATTCCCAGGAAGCCATCGTGCCGCTCGGAAAGCGGGCGCGCAGGCAGGCATGTTCCAGAAGGTCGCGCGGGTGTTGCGGGCGGCCATGGGATTCGAGATAGGCGGGGGAGGCGGCGACGGCGAAACGCTGTATGCGCGGGCCGATCGGCACCGCGATCATGTCCTGCTCCAGCCGCTCCTCATAGCGGATGCCGGCATCGCATCCCGCGGCAAGCACGTCGACGAAGCTCTCTTCAGTGATCACCTCCAGCCGGATGTCTGGATAGGCCGCGAGAAATGGCGGCACGATGCCGGGCAGCACCAGCCGCGCCGCGCTCACCGGCACGTTGAGGCGCAGCACGCCCGCCGGCCTGTCGCGGTAACGGTTGACGATATCGAGCGCAGCTTCCATCTCGGTGAGGGCCGGGCTTAGCCGCTCCATCAGCCCCTGGCCCGCCTCGGTGAGGACGACGCTGCGCGTCGTCCGGTTGAAAAGCCTGACGCCGAGCTGTGCCTCCAGCCGGCGCACCGCCTCACTAAGGCCTGAGGCGCTCATGCCGCTCGCCCGCGCCCCGTCGCGAAAGCCGCCGGCCCGCGCCACCGCGACGAAAGCGTTGAGATCACCGAGATCGATCCTCATTGTCCGTTTTCCCGTACAGCCTGTCCGGATTGTACTGGATTATCGCGAAAGCGGACAGCGCCTATTTCTGTCGCATCACGAAAGGAGACAGATCATGTCCAATATCGAGCGATCAGGCACATTCACCCTCGGCGACCATACGGTGAAGCGGCTCGGCTATGGCGCCATGCAGCTTGCCGGCCCCGGCGTATTCGGCCCGCCCAGGGATCGCGATGCCGCCCTGGCGGTGCTGCGCGAGGCGGTGGAAAGTGGCGTCAACCACATCGATACCAGCGATTTCTACGGTCCCCATGTCACCAATCAGCTGATCCGCGAGGCGCTCCATCCCTATCCCGACGATCTCGTCATCGTCACCAAGATCGGCGCCCGGCGCGGGCAGGATGCCTCCTGGCTGCCGGCCTTCTCGCCCGAGGAACTGACCCGGGCCGTGCACGACAATCTGCGTAATCTCGGCCTCGACGTGCTGGATGTCGTCAATCTGCGCATCATGTTCGATGCGCATGGTCCGGCCGAAGGCTCGATCGAGGCGCCGCTCACCGCACTGGCCGAGCTTCAGCGGCAGGGTCTGGTGCGCCATATCGGCCTGAGCAATGTCACGGCGGCGCAGATCGTGGAAGGACGCCGGATCTGCGAGATCGTCTGCGTGCAGAACCACTATAATCTGGTGCATCGGTCCGATAACGCGCTGATCGACGATCTTGCGCGCGACGGTATCGCCTATGTGCCGTTCTTCCCGCTCGGCGGCTTCACGCCGCTGCAGTCCTCCACCCTGTCGGACGTGGCCCGGCGTCTCGGCGCAACGCCCATGCAGGTGGCGCTGGCCTGGCTGTTGCGCCGTTCGCCGAACATCCTGCTGATCCCCGGCACCTCGTCGGTGGCGCATCTGAAGGAAAACCTCGCCTCGGCCGAAATCGACCTGCCTGGCGATGTGCTTAATGAGCTGGACGGGCTGGGACGCGCCGCCTAACGCATCCAGAAGCTCGGCAGCAGCACGACATAGAAGGTGACGAGCTCGAGCCGGCCCAGCACCATGGCGAGCATGACCAGCCATTTTGCCGTCTCGGGGATGGCGGCAAAATTGGTCCCGGGGCCGACGACCGGGCCGAGGCCGGGACCGGCATTGGCCATGCCCTGCGCTACCGCGGAAGTGGCCGAGAGGAAATCGAGCCCCGTCGCCATCACCAGAAGCGACAGGACCAGCAATGTCATCAGATAGAGGAAGAAGAAGTTGCGCACGGCGCTGATCGCATCGTCGCTCACCGTCTTTTCCTGATAGCGCATGCTGACAACGACATTGGGGTGCAGCATCCGGCGCAGGCTTGCCACCGAGCCGGAAAACAGGAGCTGCCAGCGGAATACCTTGATTGCGCCGGCGGTGGAGCCGGCGCAGCCGCCGACGAGATAAAGCATGAAGAACAGGCCGACGGCGAAGCTGCCCCAGGTCGAGAAATCCGTGGTGGCAAAGCCCGTATCGGTGATGATCGAGGTAACGTTGAATGCCGAAAGCCGCAGGGCCTGTGGCGGGTTCATGCCTTGCGAGATGTTCCACGTCGTGCAAAGGGCGATCGCGAGGAAGAGCACCAGCAGAAAGGCGCCGATCTGCTGGTCGACCACGCGGTTGCGTCCGCGCTGCGTTAGGAACACGGCATAGAAGGCGAGGGGCAGCGCACCGGCGACCATGAACACTTCCGTGACGAGTTCGATCGGCAGCGAATTATAGAAGCCGATCGATGCGTCCTTGATGGAAAAGCCGCCCGTCGCAAGCGTGGTCATGGCATGGTTGATCGCATCGAAGGCCGGCATGCCGGCGAAGATCAGCGCGATGGTGCAGGCGAGCGTCAGCGAGAGATAGACGGCCGCGATCGCCTGGGCGAGCTGACGCACTTTCGGAAACGGCTTTTCCGATATGTCGGAGGATTCGGAGCGGAAGAACTGCATGCCGCCGATGCTGAGCGCCGGCAGCACGCTGAGCGCCATGACGATGATCCCGACGCCGCCGATCCACTGCAGGAGCGAGCGCCACAGCAACAGACCCTTGGGCATGTAATCGAGCCCCGTCAAAACTGTGGCGCCTGTTGTCGTCAGCGCCGAAACCGATTCGAACAGCGCATCCGTGAAACTGATGTCGAGCGATCCGTAGAGCGGGATAGCGCCGCAAACGCTCACCGAGAGCCATGCGGAGACGGTGACGAGATACCCCGTCCGCCGGTCCGGCAGGCGGAAATCCGGCCGCCGGAAAGCCGCTATCAAAAGGGCGGCCACGCCGCCGACGACGGCCGCGCTGGTGAGGAAATTGAGCGCATCCTCGCCACCGTCGGAAACGATGTCGACGATCGCGGGAACAAGCATCGCCGCGCCTACCGGCAGAAGGAACAAGCCGTTCAGGAACAGGACGAAGTAAGCTCGCTCCTTCGTCATGATGCCGCCTCCGGGTTTCTGGGGAAGTTGAGATCGATGGACAGTGGAAGGTCATCCCGCATTAGCGCGCTTTATAGCGGACGGCGTGAAATCGGCAATGGTGTTGTTTGCGATGGGTGGACAAGGTCTAAACCCGCCGCCGGGGATTGTATGGGCTTGAAGGATTGACGTCGATATCGATGTCTTCCACGCAGGCCTGCGCCTGCCGGTGGCTGGCGCCCGCATGCCAGGGGCCGTCGCGCAGTTCGACATGGCGCGCCTTGGCAAGCCGAAAGCACTTCCACTGGCCTTCCGGCGGCAGGCCGCTCTTGCTCCCGCCATCGAACTGATAAACCAGCGCCATCTCCTCATTGCCGCTATGGCCCAGGATGATCGGACAGATCGCGCGCTCGTAGCCGTCATAGGTGCAGTGGATCTGCTTGCGCTCACTCATCGCCTGCGCGAACAGCCTGTAGATCGAGCTCTGCACCATATCTTTCATCCTTTCGATCAAAGCAGATATGGCAATCCGGCGTGAAGTCGATAGCCCGGGCGGATTACCCAGGCTTGCCCCGGCCCTTGCATTTTGTTCATGATATGTTCTATTGTTTTGCCCTTGGAGGAGAGGGGACATGCGAGTTGAGGTGTCCCATGCAAGGCGCATTTGAGTTTTTAGAGCATTTACCGCCCCGGCCAAAACGGCCCGAGCGGCTGTTCTTCGGCCTGTTTCTGGAGCTCGAGTGGTCCATCTGTCTCAGACAATTCGCGGAGACATTCGTTCGGGAAAATCGTCTGAAGGGGAGCCTGCTCGAGCATGATCGTCTGCACCTGTCTCTGCATCACGTGCGGGATGACACGCGCCTGCGGGACAAGTTCATTTATGCGGCAGGGCTGGCGGCAAAAGCTGTCTCGATGCGTCCGTTCGAGATCACTTGCCGGTCCATCATGAGCTTCGAGGGCGCTCCGCCTGCTGCCGGCAGACAGCGTAGATACCCGCTGGTTCTGGTGGGCGAGAGCGATCCGCTGTTGGACCTTCATAGGATCCTCGGTGCCGCCATGCGCAGGAATGGTTTGCGGGCAGCCGAGGATTTCGTGCCCCATGTAACATTGTTCTACGGCTCAAAGCCTGTTCCTTTGCGGCCAACGGAGCCGATCCGCTTCGTCGTCAACGAATTTGCGCTCGTTCACAGCAAACTCTGGCTTACGGAATACCACGTGCTCGAGCGTTGGCCGCTGCGGGGGTGATCGGCCGCCCCGGCTCCAGACCGGGACGGCGGATCATTCCTATCGATACCACAGCGTCGGCAGGAACAATGTCAGCGCGGGGATCACCGAAACCAGCACCAGCACGAATATGAGCGGGATCAGGAACGGCAGCACCGCCATCACCGTGCGGTCGAAGGAGAGCTTGCCCACGCGCGACAGCACGAACAGCACCATGCCGACCGGCGGGGTGAGAAGGCCGATCATCAGATTGAGCACCATGACGATGCCGAACTGCACCGGGTCGATGCCGACCTGGTTGACCACGGGCATGAGAATCGGCACCAGGATCGAGATCGCCGCGATCGTCTCCATGAAGCTGCCGACGACCAGCAGGATGATATTGATGATCAGGAGAAGCAGCAGCGGGTTTTCGGTGATCGACAGGAGCGCCGTCGCGACATGCTCCGTCACGCGGGTTGTCGTCAGCACCCAGCCGAACAGCGAGGCCGCGCCGACGATGATCAGCACGCTCGCCGTGGTCTCGATGGTCTCCAGCGTGATGCGGTAGAATTGCTTCAGGTTCAGCGAACGATAAAGGAAGATGCCGAGGACCATCGCCCAGGCGCAGGCCGCGACCGCCGCTTCCGTCGGGGTGAAGGCGCCTGACGTCATGCCGCCGATGATGATGACCGGGGTCAACAGTGCCGGCACCGCCCGCAGGAAGGAAGTGCCGAGCACCCGCCATTTGAACGCCTGGTCGCGGCCGACACCATGGCGGCGCGCATACCAGCTGACATAGAGCATAAGCGCCAGCGCCACCACCAGGCCGGGGATGATGCCGCCGGCAAAGAGCTGGCCGATCGACACATTGGCCATTACGCCGAACACCACCATCGGCAGGGATGGCGGGATGATCGGTCCGATGGTGGAGGAAGCCGCGGTGATGCCGACCGAGAATTCATGGTCATAGCCATGGTCGCGCATCGCCTTGATCTCGATATTGCCAAGGCCGCCGGCATCGGCCACCGCCGTGCCCGACATGCCGGCGAAGATGATCGAGCCGACGACATTGACATGGCCGAGGCCGCCGCGGAGCCAGCCGACGGCGGCTGCAGCGAATTCGAAGATGCGGTTGGTGATCCCGGCCGTGTTCATCAGATTGCCGGCGAGGATGAAGAACGGCACGGCCAGCAGCGGAAAGGAATCGACGCCGCCCGCCATGCGGTGCAGCACCACGAAATCCGGGATGTTGGAGAGAAACGCCGTATAGACCAGCGAAGCGCCGCCGAGCGCCACGAAAATCGGCGCACCGATCAGGAGCAGGGCAAAGAGGACCAGGAAGAGAAGCAGCATGGGTTCGGCCTAATCGATGGGAAGTTCGGGATGGATCGGCTCCGGCCGCCAGCCGCGTCGCATGTGGGCGAAGAAACGTTGCACCGCCCGCCACAGCATCAGGAAGCAGCCGAGGGCGATGCCGCCATAGACGATGCTCATCGGCCAGGGAAACACCGTCATGGTCTGGATGCCCATCAGCCTGGTGATCGAGATGGAGAACCAGCACAGAAGCCCGACGAAGCCGACGACCAGCACATCGATGGTGAAGTTGAGAACGGGAACGAACCGTGGCGGCAGGAACATATGCGCCACCTCGACGGAAATATGCGTACCCCGCCGCATGGCGATCGCCGCGCCGATGAAGGTGATCCACATCAGGAGATAGCGGGCGATCTCCTCTGTCCAGGCAAATGAATCGTTGAGAACGTAGCGGGTGAAGAACTGCAGGAACACGATCACCGCCATACCCCAGAAGATGATAAAGGCCAGCCAGTCCTCAGGATGGTGCTCGATCTCCGGGTCCGGGTCTTCCGGCACGACGAACTGCGGCTCCACGCCGTGTCTGTCTTCGGTCATTTCATCATTCCTTGATGCGAGAGGACCGGCCGCAAGGTGCGGCCGGATGGAAGGCGAAAGCCCCGGCAGCGTTTATTTCAACGCCTGCAGCGCGTCATACTGCTCCTTGGTCCAGACGGCGCCGGCGTCCGGATCATTGTGCAGCGGCAGCGCTGCCTTGCGGAAAGCCTCGCGATCGACCTCGACGACGTTCTTGCCCATCTCGCGGAATTTGTCGGCGAGTTCCTGCTCCTGGGTGCGGATCTGGTCGGTGCAGCGGGCCGCCGCTTCCTTCAGCACGTCGGTGAAGATCTGCTTGTCCTCGTCGCTCATGCCGCTCCAGACATGGCCGCCGACGATGGTGACGAGCGATTCCGTGATATGGCCGGTCAGCATGATGTGGCTCTGCACCTCATAGAACTTCTTGGCCATGATGGTCGGCAGCGGGTTTTCCTGCCCGTCGACGGTGCCCTGCTGCAGGGCGAGATAGACTTCCGAGAAGGCGATCGGCGTGGCGTTGGCGCCCACCGATTTGGTGAACATCTGGAAGAGCGGTGCCGGCGGCACGCGCAGCTTCATCCCCTTCATGTCCTCCGGCTTCTTGATCTCCTTGTTGGCGGTCACGTGACGCTGGCCGTAATAGGTGAGCGAAACGATGTGATGGCCGGTCTTGTCGTCATAGCCCTTGGCCAGATCCTGGAAGAGCTGCGAGTCGCGATAGGCCTTCCAATGGTCGAAATCGCGCAGGATGAAGGGCGCGTTGGTCATCGACAGCGGTCCGTAGACCGAACCGGCGAAGGCCACGCCGGTATAGATCATGTCGACAGTGCCGAGCGTCAGCGCCTCGTTGATCTGGTTTTCATTGCCGAGCTGCGATGCCGGAAAGACTTCGATCTTGTATCGACCGTCCGTCCGTTTGGCGATCTCGTCCGCCGCCCACAGGGCCTGCTGGTGATAGGGTTCGCCCGTCTCATAGACATGCGCCCATTTCAATACGGTCTCGGCCGATGCCGGGCCGGCGGCAAACGCCGCTAGCGCCGCCATGGCGGCGAACGTGAATTTCAGGATGCTTTTGGTCATGACAGTCTCCTCCCTGTGTTGGACCGGCCCGGCTCCCCACCGGGCATTTCTTCGCTAACCCGTCGCCTCCCGCGAGTTCCAGCGGAAATCTCCCTCATCGGCGAAATAATCCGGGTAGCTGTTCCTGATCGTGGCGATATCGAGCCGCAGCTGATCGATATGGGCAGCCATCGCCGCCGCAGCGGCATCGCCGTCGCGCGCTTCGATGCCCGCCAAAACGGCTTCATGATCGCTCTGCACGCGTGTCATCCGCCCCTCCTGCGGCAATGTCAGGCGGCGATAGCGGTCGAGCTGCGTTTTGACCTGCTGGACGAGCGACCAGATGCCGGGATATCCGGCCACGCGCGCGATCTCGGCATGGAATGCCTCGTCGGCGGTATGGAACGCCGCCTCGTCGCCGCGTTCCGCCGCCTCCCGCTGGCGCTGGAGCAGCATGCGCAGGCTCATGATGTCGCTGATGCTGGCGCGCTCCGCCGCAGCGCGGGTGGTGATATCCTCAAGCGACTTGCGCACCAGGATGGCTTCCGGGAGCCGATGCGCGGGGATGGGCGTCACCCTGGTGCCGGATTTGGGAATGATCTCGACCAGCCCCTCGTCGGAAAGCCGCAGCAGCGCCTCGCGCACCGGTGTGCGGCCGATGCCATAGGCCGCAGACAGTTCCTTTTCCGAGACGATCGTGCCAGGCTTCAGGGTCAGGGCTATGATGTCGTCGCGCAGCCGCTTGTGCACGGCGGTCGCGATCTTCTGGGGATTTCCGGAGACCCAGGCATTCGGCCGGTCGGCAAGCCCGAGCGGATCCCCGGCCTTCGGAAAAGGCCCAGGGCGCTGCTGCTCATCCTGCTGCTGACGATCCGACACTCCGGCCTCTTGCATATCTGACATATCAGTTATAGCAGAGATCAATCGTCCCGCAAGCACAGCCGGCGTATCCTGGATACAATTGTTCGATGGGATGGGAGAGGGCGGGGTTTGTCGACTGGCTCGCCCTTGAATGGCCCTTATGAACCGGCTGGCGTGACCCGCCAGACTGTGCCCCCGGCATCGTCTGCGATCAGCAGGGCGCCGGTCCTGTCGACCGCCAGCCCCACGGGCCGGCCGCGGGCGTCGCCGTCCTCATTGAGGAAACCGGTCACCACATCCTGCGCCTGGCCGTTCGGTCGGCCGTTGGCAAACGGCACGAAGACGACCTTGTATCCGTTGAATTTGATGCGGTTCCAGCTGCCGTGCTCGCCGATAAAGGCGCCGCCGCGATACTGGGCCGGCAGACTGTCGCCGGTGTAGAAGACCAGGCCAAGCGGCGCGACATGGGAGCTCAGGGAGTAGTCCGGCACGATCGCCTTCTCGACCAGATCCGGCCGCTGCGGTTTCACCCGGGGATCGACATGCTGCCCCCAATAGCTGTAGGGCCAGCCATAGAAGCCGCCGTCCTTGACCGAGGTGAGATAATCGGGAACGAGGTCCGGCCCCAGTTCGTCGCGCTCGTTGACCACGGTCCAGAGCATCCGCGTTTGCGGCTCGAAGGTCAGCCCGTTGGGATTGCGCAAGCCATGGGCGAAAACGCGCCAGCGGCCCGACGCCCGGTCCACCTCCAGGATGGCGGCGCGGTTCTTCTCCGCTTCCATGCCGTTTTCCCCGACATTGCTGTTGGAGCCGACGCCGACATAGAGCAGCGATCCGTCGGGGCTCGCCGTCAGACTCTTCGTCCAGTGGTGGTCGATCGGCCCGCCAGGCAGTTGCGTCAGCACCGTGCCGGGCGCGGTGATCTTGGTGTCGCCGGTATTATAGGGATAGCGGACGATTGCATCGGTATTGGCCACATAGAGGTCGCTGCCGACGAGCACCACGCCGAAGGGCGAGTTGAGATGGTCCAGAAACACGCTGCGGGTTTCCGGCACGCCATCGCCATCGGCGTCGCGCAGAAGCGTTATGCGGTTGCTCTCCTCCTTGCCTCCGCCACCGCCGGTCGCCATGGATTCGATCCAGCCCATGACGAGATCCTTCGGCCTGCTGATCGGCTCGCCCTTGGGTTTTCTGGATTCCACCACCAGCACGTCGCCATTGGGCAGCACATAGAGCGAGCGGGGGCTGACCAGATCCTTGGCGAAGGCTTCGATCTTCAGCCCCTCGATTACGTTCGGCTTCTCGCCCTCCTTCCATTTGACGATCGAGGCGATATGCATAGGCGGGAAGAGATATTGCCGGATTTCGGGGAGCTTGGGATTGGGGCCGATCTGCGTGCCCGGATCCATGGAGTTTTCGCCGCATCCCGCAAGGCCAAGGCTGGAGGCACAGAACAGCACCAGCGCCGTCATGCGGCCGGTTTGCATGGTGAAACGTCTGCGATGCATGGTCAATCCACCCCCACGCGATGGCGGTATACCATGGCCCCGCCCAGCCAGCCGGTGAAGAGCAGGATGAGAACGGTTACCGCTGAAAGAATCAGCCCCGTTGGAAAGATCGATGTCCAGGCATCGCGGCTATGGATGAGCATGTTGAAGAAGGCGAGGACCAGCACGAGCACATTGCCGAGCATATGCGGCCAGGCCGGCGCCTGTGCCCGTATGAGTGGATTGCTCAGAAAATCGATGAGGCCCGCGATCCCAGCCAGAAGCCCCATGATTACGCCGGCGCTGATGAGCCAGGCGGAAACATTTGCCCAGAACATGTCGGCGGTTCGCCAATAGGCGATATCGCTCAACAGCGTGCCGATGAAGCAGACGATGGGGAAGGGCACGAGCATCGGATGAATGGGATGCCGCGCGATCCGTACCGTCGAACGGGGGCCATAGGGGCGGGGACTTTCCTTGTCCATCGGAGGATCCTTTCACGAGCACCGCCGACAGGGTGATTACCCCATATCCAACAACACTGGCCGATGATTGTTCCCCATCCATGGCAGGCAAAAAATCACCCGTATGTTTTCCGGCGGCACGGCAGTATAATGGAAAAGATGGTCAGGTCGCCTTCAAGGGTTACTGGCTGTCATGACCCGGCTGAATGACTTGAATATTAGCCGGATCGAAACTATCTCGATATGAGAGCGTTCATTCACGTGAACGCAGTGTTCAGAGCAAGCTTCATTCGTGGAGGTTGTTATGGAAAACAGGAAAGCCCAGGACTGGATAAACCTGCTCCTGGCCGTCTGCCTGTTCATTTCCCCATGGGTGATCGGCTTCGCCGCCGCAACGGCCCCGGCCTGGAATGCCTGGATCGTGGCCGTTATTCTCGGCGTCGTGACGGTCGCCACGCTTTCGGCTTTCGCCGAATGGGAGGAATGGGCAAATCTCGTCCTCGGCATCTGGCTGATCATATCGCCCTGGGTGCTCGGATTCACCGGCAATGCCGGTGCGACCTGGACCCATCTGATCCTCGGCGTGATCGCTGCCGTGATGTCGGCCTGGGCGGTCTGGGACTACAGGCATAATCCGCAAGTCCATGCCTGAGCCATCAGGCATTGAAGATGAGCCCGCCGCACCAGCGACGGGCTTTTTGCTTGAATCATTACATGAAGTAATTGAATCTCTGCATGAAGAAACGCAATGGCGGCGCTTTTATATATTATTCAAAAGCAAGTAGTTATGCATTCTCATTGAATCAATATTAGAAGAATATCGTAAGTATATTTCGATCCAGCCGAGCACTTCTGAACGACCGGCGAGGTTATGCTTGGTCGTAACGTCAAGGGCGGGACCCCGGCTTTGCCGAGATCCCCTTCCTCATGCTCTTAACGGAACAGATATTTGACGAGTGCGGCGGCGCCGAGGACGAGCACGATTATCACGAGCAGCCAGAACAGCCCCATGCCCCACATCATCACTCCATTCATTCCGTCCATCATCGGATTGCTCCTCCCTATTCCCTGACATAGATGCCGCCGAGGCCGCCGGACTTGCGCACCTTCATGATCTCGAAGGGCGCATCCTTTGTGCCGCCCATCCCCGGTGATCCCATGGGCATGCCGGGCAGCGTGATGCCCTTGATGTCGGGCCGCTCGCTCAGGAGCTTGTTGACCGCGCCGACCGGCACATGGCCGCTCACCACATAGCCGTCGATGAAGGCGAGGTGGCATCCCTCGGCGCCTTCCGGAATGCCGGCTTTCAGGCTCATCGCCGGAACGTCGTCAGTGGGTTTCACGGTGACGTTGAAGCCGTTTTCCTTCAGATAATCAGCATAGCTCGCGCAGCAGCCGCACTGCGGGTCCTTGTAGAGTGTGACGTCCTTTTCACCGGCCATGGCTGGAATGGCGCTCAGGAGGAGCGAGGCAAGGACGAATGTTTTCGCGATATTGGACATTGATAGTTTCCTCTGGATTTGCCGCTCGGGCAGCGCGCATGATTTCGGCCATGCCGCGGTCCCGATGCCGGCCCATATTCTGAAATGCGGTGACAAAAGCCGGCGGGGCAGAGCCCGGCCGGCATCAATGGGCGATGCTGCTTTTGGGAGGGGCGGGATCGGGCGGGCTGGCGTGACTGTCTGTCTCCGTCAGCAGGAAATCCGCTTTGTCGTCCGTTAGCACGGGAAGCCGGATCCCGGCCGTGGCGGGAATGCCGGTGAAAGGCGTGAGACAGCCTTGTTCGCATACCGGCGCTTTGCCGTTGTCTTTGGGACAGCCATCGCAATCGTTCATGCCGGCTTTGCTCATCGCAACGGCAGACATGGCTGCCGACATGCCCGCCGTCTGCGCTGCATGCGCGATGGTGCCCGTGGCAAACATGGTCAGAAGCAGGATTGCGAAGATGCGAACAAGGCGGTCCATGGCGTCATGTTACGCCGTTCCAGCGCCTTGTCCAGTTTCACACGACGAACCGGTCCCACGCGCCGTAATGCTCCTGGCTGCGCGTGCCGCGCGGCAGGCAGAGCGCCATCACCACGAGACCGGCGATGACGTCGTTGAGGATCGCGCCGGTGGTCGCCCCGCCGAGCAGCCAGGGTGCCGCGATCAGCCAGAGGCCGAACAATGCGTTGATGAAGCGCAAGGCCCGTCCCACCTCGGCCATGGCGCAGATGGCGATGGTGATGATCATCGCGCCCATCAGATGGTCGCTGTTGGCGATGGCCCCTTGCGTGCCGAAGATCAGGCGCGAGAACATCAGCCATGCCCCGATAACGCAGCTTGCGATGAGCGGCCAGGGCAGCGTAACGCCGCGTACGGCTGCGATCGCCTGGTTTTTCAGGGGCGCGGCGAAGCCGGGATCCTTCTCGTCCTTGCCGCCGGAGGGCTCCGCCCCGCCCCTGAAGAAGGTGCGCCAGAACGGCCGCCCGGCCCGATGGCTGCGCTGCATGTATTGGCCCATCGCCACCACCTCGTCGAGGGTGAGCGGGATCATGACCAGCATGGCGAAGGCGGCGATCAGGCAGAGCGTACAATAGGTGCCGATCATGATCGGCTGGATGATGATGAAGAAGATCGAGACGCCGCCGAGCGGCACCACCAGGATGAAGAAGAAGGTCACCATCCACGGCATGGTGCGCCAGCGCGAGGCCGTGCCCATCGCGCCCATCAGCGCCTCGATTATATAGCTGGTGGCGCCGAGCCCGGCATCGGGGATGGGCCAGGCGCGGGAGACATCCGATGTGATGATGAACTCGGTTCCGTTTTTCGCCACGTCGCCGGAGAAGAACGGCTCCCACATGCCGTCGATATGGCCCATCTGGTATGCGGTGAGATAGCGAGCGATCAGGAAGCCGAAAAAGCCAAGCGCGATGATCGGCAGGCGCTGCAGCCAGCTTGATGGCGAATAGCTCCAGCCCGGTGGCACTGTGCTTTCGTCCATCATGCCTTCATGGCTCATCCCGGGCATCATCGGCACCAGCACGGAAAAGGCGATGGCGAGCGCGCCGACGATCGTGTCGTTCATATAGGCGCCGGCACTCGGGGTCCAGAAGATGAGCGGCGCGAAGAGGAGCCATAGGCCGACCACCGTCGTGCCCCATTGCGCCGGCGCAAAACGCGGCGACAGCGCGAACGCGCCGAAGAGCATCAGGAGAAGGCCGCTGACGATGTCGCTCCAGCCGGTGAGCGCATTGCGCAGGGCGGGATCCCAGAGCGACCGCTCGGCGGTGATGTCGCGCACGGTCGCAACCCCTGCCGGGTCGAAGAGGGCGAACTGCAGCGGGCTGGTCAGGAGCCACGCGCCGAGCGCGATCACCAGCAGATGCGTCCACAACATGCGCCGGTGCATGGTCTCCATATCCGCCATGTGCTCCGATTTCATCTCCTCCTGCTTGATCTGCAGCCTTGCCGTTCGGGCCCGGCTCTTTTTGCCGCGTCCGGCCACCTTGGCCGCATCGAGCTTGTTGGCGCGATACCAGCCCGTCGGGTCCGCCTTCAGCGCCTTGATGATCAAGGGCAGTGTCTCGTGCAGCGAGTGCCGAGGCTGCCAGCCGATGAGCGTATGCGCCCGCGTGATGTCCAGGTCGTAATTATCGTCGGCGATGTCGACCATCCAGGGCCGGATGAAGGAATCCTCGTCGAGAATGTCCGTCTGCACCCAGGCGCCGGCCTTGGCGAGCGGCTTCGGCACCTTCCAGGTCTGCCACGTCTCGCCATGGATGAGGCGGCCGATCTCGCTCTGCAGTTCACCATAGCCGATCGCTTCCGGCTCGCCGAGCAACAGCGGCAATTCCGCTGGCAATTCGCCTCTTTTCCGCACGAGCCGCAGGACGGCATCGGCCAGATCGTCGAGATGCAGGTAGGATTGTCCCGTTTTCAGGTCGCCGGGATAGACGCGCCCTGTCGGGTCGCGCTCATAGATGCGGGCGATCTGGTTGGCCAGAAATGCATTGCTTCCCCGGTCGTCATAAACGCCGGCAGGGCGCAGATAGACGACCGGTATCGAGCCCCGCTGTTCGTGGATGGCATGCTCCGTCGCAATTTTCGAGTTGCGATAGGGCAATTGCGGTTCGATGGGGCTGTCCTCATCGATCTTTTCGCCGGGTCTCGTGGCGCGATGCACCAGCATGGAACTCGCGAAGACAAATTGCTCCACCTCGAAATCCTGAAGCGCATACAACAGCCTTTCGGTGCCGCGCAGGGTGATCTCCTCATATTTCGGGCTGGGTTCTCCGGTCAGGTCGAAATAGGCGGCAAGATGGATGACGGAGGCTATACGGCGGCCATGGCGCCTGCCGATATGCTCCAGCGCTTTGCCGATATTCTCGTCCGATGTGAGGTCGAGCTTCTCGAATTCGGCCGACGGCGGCAATTCCCTGGGCTTGTGCAGATCGAGCGCCACGACATCGTAATCGGCGGCAAGCTTCTCAACCAGAGCATGGCCGATGAAACCGCTGCCGCCGGTGATGAGAACCGTTTCCCTGCCGTTGCTCATGCTGTTTCCCGCATGATTGCTGATGTCCCTCGACCGGAACATCTCGCAGGCGATTTGGTTCCCGTGCGGCTTAACCCTGCTGTCCCGGCCCCTTGCGGACCGCTTCCAGCCAGTAATCACGATCCTCGTAGTCGGTCGGGTCTTCTATTCCGGCAAGGTGGAATGCTTCGCGCCGTTCGACGCATGTGCCGCAGCGCCCGCAATGGCGCTCGCCGCCCTTGTAGCAGGACCAGGTGTCGGCAAAGGGCGTGCCGTGTTTCGCGCCATCGGTGACGATGTTGGCCTTGGAGATGTTCACGTAAGGCGCAAGGAGCTTAATATCGGCGTAGCCGTCCAGCGCATGCTGCTGCATGGTCTGGAACGCATCGATGAAACCCGGCCGGCAGTCGGGATAGATGAAATGGTCGCCGCCATGGACGGCGACTGCCACCGCATCGGCCTTCTGCGCCGCGGCGACGCCGAAGGCGATTGCTAGCATGATCGCGTTTCGGTTCGGCACCACGGTGATGCGCATCGTCTCTTCCGCATAGTGCCCGTCGGGCACGTCGACATCGTCGGTCAGCGCGGAGCCGGACAGAGCGCGGCCGATCTCGCCGATGTCGATGATCCGGTGCGGCACCTTCAGCCGTTTCGCGCAAGCCGCGGCGAATTCGAGTTCCTTCTTGTGCCGTTGCCCATAGTCGAAGGAGAGGAGGCCGATGAGTTCGTGTTCCGCCGCGACCCTGTGGGCGAGCGAAACGGAATCCAGTCCGCCGGAGCAGATGACGAGGGTCTTCATGGCTGTGTCCTTGTTTTGTCCGGGTAGGCTGCGACCGGTTCTTCGATGGCGGGTTCATTATAGCAAAGTCAATGGATTGTGAATGGCGAAGCGGCGCGGGAACACTTGCTGCCGCAAAAGGTTCTGGAAGGAAAAGGAGCAGCATCAATGAAGATGCTGATTGGAAGGCTGAGGAGACGAAGATGACGGCGGCTGTTGCAGGCGTGGACGAGAAGAGTGAGATCCGCAGGCGTATCGAGGAGCTTGGGCCCTGGTTCCACAATATGCGCATTGGCGGCATCGAGACCGCGCCCGATCACTTCCTCGGCAATTATCCCGCCTGCAAATGGCAGACCTTCGCCGAGGTGCTGCCGGAGGATCTGACGGGAAAGACCGTGCTCGACATCGGCTGCAATGCCGGTTTCTATTCGCTGGAGATGAAGCGGCGTAATGCGGCCCATGTCGTCGGTATCGACCATGATCCGCACTATCTCCGCCAGGCCGCTTTCGCCGCGGAGCAGGAGGGCGTCGATCTCGAACTGCACCAGATGTCGGTTTATGACGTGGCGAAGCTCAAGCGCAAATTCGACCTCGTCATCTTCACCGGCGTTCTCTATCACCTGCGCCACCCGCTCCTGGCGCTCGACCTGATCTATGAATATGTCGCCAGCGACATGCTCCTGTTCCAGAGCATGCAGCGCGGCAGCAACGATATTCCGGTTCTCGAACGCGATTATCCCTTCGAAAATGAAGAAGTCTTCGACGAATATGCCTATCCCAGGCTCCATTTCGTCGAAGAGCGCTATTGCGGCGATCCCACCAACTGGTTCATCCCCAACCGCGCGGCGGTGGAAGCGATGCTGCGAAGCGCAGGCTTCGCCATCGAAGCGCATCCCGAGCGCGAGGTCTATCTCTGCCGCAGGGCCGAGCGGCCGGAAGCCGTCGAGCCTCCGCCATGCGGAGATGCTTAGGCTGACGCCCGAAGCTGCCCCGCCATCTGTTCGTAGACGTTGAAATAGCCGTCAATCATCTTTTGCAATGAAAAACGTTGCGCCGCCGCTTCCCTGCAAGCGGCGGGGTCGAGCGTGTCGGCGGCGGCGATCGCGTCGGCCATCTCACGCGCGTCGTGGACGATAAAGCCGGTCCTGCCGTGCTCGATGACCGAGGGCAGTGCGCCATTGGCAAAGGCGATGACGGGCGTGCCGCAGGCGAGCGCCTCGATCGCCGTCAGCGAGCTGGTTTCGGCGACAAAGCTCGGGATCAGCGCACAGCGCGCCGATGCGAGCAGCCGGCGTTTGCGGTCGAAGCCCAGCGGGCCGAGGAAACGGCGCCTCTTGTCGAGAAGCGGCGCGACGCTCTCCTCGAAATAGCGCCGGTGCGCTTCGTAAGCGAACACCTGCCCGCCGATCAGGAGCGGGACATCGGCCATATGGCAGGCTTCAAGTGCGATATGCACGCCCTTTTCCGGGCAGATGCGGCTCAGCATGATCGCATGATCGCGCTTGCGCAGCGACGTCTCGAACAGTGCAGGCGAAACGCCGTTGGGGATCGGAGGCAGCAGTTGCCCGCCCGCCGGCCTCGTCGCGTGCTGCGCCTCCGACACGCAATGGAGCCACAGATTGGCGCGCGGCCGGAACACCCATGCGGGATACCAGTCGAGCGGCAGATGCAGCGTCGCCAGTGTCGGGGCGTATTCCGGGATATAGGCGGGAAAGTCGATGCCGTGCAGGTGAACGATTGCGTCAGGTTCCCGTCGCAATACTTCCCGGATCGTCGCGCGATAGGCGGCCCAGATGCGCTCGCGAACCCGATCGTCCACCGTCTCCGCATCGGTATCGACGGCGATGAGCTCGCCGGCGGCAACAGACCCCTTACAGGCGATCACCAGTGAGTGATGCCCCTCGTCGACCAGTGCGTGATCGAGGGTCGAGAGCACCTGTTCCGCGCCGCCCACCGCGTCAGGGCCGATGGGGGCGAAGGGATAGGCGACGTTGAGGACCGTCAGAACCATTGCGGTAAATCGAGTTCGCGGCGCGCCTCCTCGGCAAGGCGCAGCCAGATTTCGCGGTCGAGGCCCCAGTCATAGCGCTCGTAGAGGAGCTCGCCGCCATTGGGGAGCCGCGAGAAATCATAGGACGGGGCAGGCCGGAAGCGCTCCAGATCGCAGGCAAAGCTGGTCAAGGTGCGCCGCTGCGTGGCATGAGCGTCGATCATCCGCTGCTTGACCTCTGCCGTCTCGCTGTCGAGCATGATTGTCAGCGCCGGCGCGTCCGCCTTGGGAAAATCCTGGAGCACCCATTCATCGCCGCATGCGTGATAGAGGGGACATTCGACGATTTCGGGCGGCCGTACGCATCGCTCTTCGAGCATACGGCAGGCGGCATGGACGACGAGGGCGGTCGCATCATGGTCCGGATGCCCGCCTTCATAAGCATGAGTGATCACCAGCTCCATGTCATGCGCGGTGAACGTGGCGGCAAGCAGATGAGCGAGAAGCGGCAGGCGGAACGCCGCCGTCTGGTCGGGCACGGCGGTGGTCAGCAGCGCCTCGGGCATGATGCTCGCCAGGGCCATGGCTTCCGCAAGCTCCCGCCTGCGTGCCGTGGCATAATCTTCCCGGCGTGAAAAGCCGTTCGCCTGCGCATCCGCCATATTGGCCGGCGCGCCGTCGGTTATGTGCAGAAGCCGGATTCCGGCAAGCCTGGCCAATTGTCCGCCCATGGCGATCGTCTCGTCGTCCGGGTGGGCGAAGACCGCCATCACCCGGCCGCAATCGATCGTGCCGCGGCTGGCATCGCCAAGCAGGCCGAGAAACCTGTCGCAGACAGATTGCTTGCGCTGCCCGGCATGCAGATTCATGCGAAGCCTCGCAGACGCTGGGTTCCCCGGCCGGCATAGCGCTCGATCATGCTGGCGCAGAATTCGGCGAATTCCTCCTTCACCAGCGGCGGGCTGGTGTGATGGGGCTCCACCCCGCGATGTTCGGGCGTGAAGCAGAAGGTCAGCGTCACGTCGAAATCCTCGAGCGCTTCCATCTGCCGGTCGAACCAGGCGAGCGCGTTGGGGCGGAAACTGTCCGCCCAGGAAAGCCCGGTTCGAAGCGATTTCACGCCCAGCCGCTTCAGCCAGGCCACGCCCTCGTCGAGGCGCGGATCCTCGAAGTGGAACCACTGGCAGATGCCGATATCCGGCGTATGGCGGGCGAACTCCTCGAGCGCCGGCTTCGGCGTGCCGTCCTCGCGGATCAGACCCATGTAGAAATGCCGGTAATACGACGAACCTTCGGCCTCCTTGTGCCGCGTCGTCGCCCCCCATTCCTGCGGCAGGTCGAACAGGCTGTACCACTGGATGCGCGGGGCGCGCCCTTTCAGAAGTTCCACGGTTCGCTTCAGCCCCCAGACCTGCACCTCCTCGGCGCCGAAGGTCGAGACGCCGACTTCGCTCACCCAGACCGGCAGATCGGTCACGGCCTGGATTTCCGCCAGTTTCTGCGGCCATTCGTGAATGAACCAGAGATTCCAGTCTAGCGGGAAGCCATGGACGGCGATCGCATCCACATGGTCGAGCACCCCGCGCCCCTGCATGTTCTGGATAAAGAGCGGATCGATCGGCGAGATGCCGCCGAGAATGGTAACGACATCGGGATTGGTGTCATGCACGGCATCGGCCGCCACGATGGCCATGTCGGCGAAGAGCGACCAGTCCGGATCGATCTCGATATCCCAATGCGATTTGTTGTTGGGCTCGTTCCATATCATCGCAGCTTCGATCATTCTCTCACCTCGGTTGCGTTTCGCTATTTGGAGCCTGGAAGGGCCGGATCATCCGCCTCGGGCCGAACAGCCGTCGTCCCGCCGGGGCGGCGACGCTGACGTCGGAGCCGTTGGCCGTTGCCGGGTCGGTGTCGGATTTGCGGAGCAGGTCGCCGGCAGCGCGATAACCCTCCAGCGTGCCGACATCGACATAGCGTTCGCCAGCCCTGATGCCGACGGCTTCGCCGCCTTGCGCCAGATAGGCGTTGACGAGCGTGCCCATATATTCGTCGGCGCGTCCGCGCTCGATCCAGAGTTGCCTGAGTTCATGCAGGATGCGGCCTGTCATCCGGAATGCGCCCCATACCCAATGGGTCGAAGGATGAGGCGCCTTCACCTGGATTTCGCGTACCCGGCCGGCATCGTCCGTTTCCACCGCATCGAAGGCGGAGGGGTTGTCGACGGGAAAGAGCAGGAAGGCCAGTTTGTCGTCGGGCAGCGCCAGAAACCCGCCCACCGGCAGCCAGATCGTGTCGGGCAATCCGATGAGCACCTGCTCGTCCGGCGCAATCAGCGGCGCCACGCAGAAGATCGCGTCGCACAGGCCCGCCGGCTCCGGCTGGACGACATAGGCGACGGAGGCCGGCCCGTAGCCGCCGCCGTAATATTCCATGATGTCGGATTTGCCCGGCGCGATCACGAAGCAGAGCTTGTCCGCCCCGCCACGGATCATGCGCTCGCACAGATATTCGCTGACGGCGCAGGGCCGTTCGGCGCCGCCATCGCGCCTGCTGCCGACGGGCAGGAGCTCTTTCGAGAATGCCAGCGGCTGGATTCGGCTGCCGGCGCCCGCGGCGGGAATGATGCCCCACATTGGTTCAGCTCCCCTGCATCTGCAGTTCCGGTTCGCCGCTTCTCGCGGACAAGACCTGGTTGAGATAGGATTCCAGCTCTTCGGCGCGCCGGTCGGAGGTGTGCTCGGTCAGCGCGCGCTCGCGGGCGCGGGCGGCGATCCGCTTCAGCTCCGCATCGTCGCGGTCGAGTGCATCCAGCGTATCGCCGGAGGATTGCGCCACCAGGATCTCGCTGCCCGGCTCGAAGAAATGGTCGAGCCCCTGCCACCAGTCGGAGAGAACAGGCACGCCGCAGGCCGCCGCCTCGAACAGCCGGCCGGAGGGGCACCAGCCCATCTCGGCCATGGCGCGGCGGGTGATGTTGAGCGTCAGCCGCGCGGATGAGTAGAAGGCCGGGTGTTCGTCCGGCGGCAGGTGGCGGACGAAGAAGATGTTGTCGGCCCAGGGAAAATCTTCCGGATATTGCGCGCCGGCGATGACGAAACGCGCCTCCGGCCGCTGCCGGGCGGCGGCGACCAGCAGCTCCTCCAGCGCCTGCTGCCGGTCGGCGGCATAGGTGCCGATATAGGAGAGATCGGCGGCATAGTTCCTGCGTGCCGCCGTCGGCCGGTGCGTGGCGGGATCGACATGTCCGAAAAGCGCCTTCACCCGGCGCCCGCCCAGCCGCTCGCGCAATTCGCTCAGCGCGCCGCCGCCGGTATAGCTGAGCACCAGGTCGAAATCCCTCAGCCCCCCCGGTCCTATATAGCTGAGGCTCTCGCCTCGCCCGAGGGCGGAAAGCGTCACCGGCGTATCGAGATCGTAGAACACCTTCACCGCCCGTTCTGCCGAAAGGGCCAGCTCGGAAGCCGCGATGCCGTCTGGACAATAGGAGGTGACCATCGCGACATCCGCGTCGCGCAGATGGCGCTGCGCCGCCGGGACCACCTCATCCCAATCCTGGTAGAGAACGAGCTCGCCATTCTCGATTTCATAGAGGTCGCGCGTGCCGGCATAATAGGGGACGTCGTGCTCGAAGAAGGCCACCGTCCAGCCCCGGCGCGCCAGGGCGCGGATGAGTCCGCGCCACAGCGTGGCATGGCCGTTTCCCCAGGACGACGAGATCGTCAGGCCGAAGACCACCATTTTCACGGGATCACCCCCTCGGTTTCCGCGAACCGGTTCCCGTCGAGCGCCAGCATCGTCCCGCGCCCTTCCTCCATGAGAAGCGTTGTGACGGAGGCAGGAGCCACTTCGAAATCGTGCACCGTCTGGAAAGATGTGCCGAGATAGCGGCAGATGCCGGCCTTGATGACATCGCTGTGGCTGACGAGGCAGACCGAACCGTCGGCGAATGTCTCGCTCAGCCGGTCGATGAAGCCGGTCAGGCGTGCGGCGACGTCGTTCATCGTCTCTCCGATGGGCGTGCAGGCAGTCTCGCGCTCGGCGTTCCAGTGCCGCCATTCCGGGTCCTCTTCCAGCGCGTCGAATGTCTGGCCGGCCCAGCGCCCGAAATCGATCTCGTCCAGTTCCTCCGCGATCCGGCATTCGAGCCCGGTGACGGAGGCGATGCATTCGGCGGTTTCCCGCGCGCGCGGCTGTGGGCTGCTGTAGAGCGCGTCGGGGGCCATCGCAGCCATGCGGCTGGCCAGCGCCTCGGCCTGGATACGCCCCGTCTCGGAAAGATGTATCCCCGGCATGCGCCCGGTCAGGATCTTGCCCACCTGGCCATGATCGGCATGCCGCAACAGATGAAACATGGTGCTCACTGTCGGACCTTGATTGGCTGACTACCGTTACCGGAAACGAAGTCGAATGTGCGCGCCCGCGCTTCCGCATCCGTGAACTGCTCCGGCGGCGACTTCATGAAATAGCTCGACGGGCCGACCAGTGCGCCTCCGATGCCGCGGTCGAGCGCCAGTTTCGCGCAGCGCACCGCGTCGATCACCACGCCGGCCGAATTGGGCGAGTCCCAGACCTCCAGTTTCACCTCGGCGTTGATGGGCACGCCGCCGAAGGCCGTGCCTTCCATGCGGATATAGGCCCATTTGCGGTCCGTCAGCCACGGCACGTGGTCACTCGGGCCGACATGAACGTTCTCCGCCGGCATCGGCACGCCGAGCTGGCTCGTCACCGACTGCGTCTTGGAAATCTTCTTCGATTCCAGCCTCTCCCGCTCAAGCATGTTCTGGAAATCGGTGTTTCCGCCGAAATTCAGCTGATAGGTGCGGTCGAGCTTGATGCCCCTTTCGCGGAAGAGATTGGTGAGCACCCGGTGGACGATCGTCGCGCCCACCTGGCTCTTGATGTCGTCTCCGATCAGCGGCAGGCCGCGTTCCTCGAAGCGCTTGCGCCACTCGGGCCGCGAGGCGATGAAGACGGGTATGCAGTTGACGAAGGCGCAGCCGGCCTCCAGTGCCCGCTCGGCATACCAGAGCGAGGCGCGCTCCGAGCCGACCGGCAGATAGGAGACGAGGATATCAGTGCGGCTGCGGCTGAGCACGTCAGTCACATCCGCCTCGGGCTCGTCGGATTCCTCCACCAGGTGCCGGACATATTGGCCGATGCCGTCGAGCGTCCTGCCGCGCTCGACCCTGACGCCGGTTGGCGGCACGTCGGCGAAGCGCATGGTGTTGTTGGGCGGCGCGAAGATCGCCTCCGAGACGTCGCGGCCGACCTTGGCGGCGCTGACGTCGAAGGCCGACGAGATCACGATATCGTCGACCTTGTACCCGCCCACCTCCGTGCTCATCAGGCCGGGAACCGGCTCGGGGGAGTTGATCCCGCTATAATAGCTGAGCCCCTGTACGAAGGATGACGCGCAGTTGCCGACGCCGACGATCCCAACTCTCAAACTCGTGTTCTGCATGCTCCACCTCCAGAGCGTGAAATTCTCGCGCCGCCGAGGGCGGCAGCGCGCCAAAAAGCAGCCGAAGCAGCCCTCAAGCAGCCTCCAAACCACTGAACGGCCTCATTGTTCCTAAGTAGAAGGTTTTGCGGTCAGGCGTTGATGGTCTTGGCCAGCAGCAGGCGGCCATTCTCCTCATCAGGATCGCCGCTACCGACCACATGCCAGCCGAGCCGTTTATAGAAGCCGAGGACGTGCTGTTCCCGGCACTCCACTTCAAGCTCTGCCCGCTCGATGCCGCGGCGGGCCAGGATACGCTCGGCCGCCCGCATCATCTGCCGCCCGATGCCGGCGCGCTGCAGCGGATGAAAGGTGCGGATGGCCCAGAGATGGGCATGTGACTTCCGGCCATGCCGCCTGAAGCGCACCCAGACCTGTGCGATCGGGAAGCCCGCCGCGATCGCCAGCAGCATGAGCCCGTCTCCCCGCTTCTGCGCTTCGAAGGCATCGTGGATGATGTTCCTGTGGCGCGTATAAAGCCCCATCCATTCGAGCGCCGGCAGGTCCTCTTGCCGGCAGGGGCGGATCGTCGCCCGCACGGTGGCCTCAAGCTTGCCGAATTCCTGCGGATGGGTCATGTCGCCTGCAGTTCCTCCAGTCCGATGCGGCGGTGGATCTCCGCCCGGTGCTTCAGCCAGTTCTCCGCCACGCATTCGCTGGCCGGCCGGTCGTAATAGGACCAGGGCAGGTGGCGTGCGTTGAGGCCGACGAAATGTGCTCCGGCGCGGCCGAGATAGGGCTGCTGCGGCCAGAAGGGCGAGCAGATCGTCACCTCCTCCGTCGACACGATATGGGCCGGCCGCCCGCGATCCATGGCGACGGCCTGCAGGCCCTGCTCGTCGAGTTCGGATCGCAGGGGCAAGGGGTGCTCCCGCAGGACGGCCTGCAGTGCCTCTTCGGGCTCATAGCCCGGCGGAAAGCCGCGTATGCCCGTATTGCGCGGTTCCGGGCGGGTGACATCGGTGAAAACGCCGAAAGCATTCTTCACATCGGCCGCGATCAGGCAGCGCGGCGGCTCCTCCCGCCGCCAGATGTCGACCGTGGGCGGCATCTCCCAAAGGATGCAGTCATTGTCGAGCGCGATCTCGAAACGGTCTGGAAAGATGCGCAGCGGCGCCAGTTTCCATGCCACGCCCTCGGCCATCCCTTGGTCCAGACAGGTTTTGAGGGATTCCGGCATGCCGCCGGCTTCAAGCCAGGCCACATGATCAGGAACGGGCCCGGTTCGCCGGCGCGCCTCCTCGACCGGCAGGGAATTGACGACCACCGCCAATGCCGCATCCGGGCCGAACGCCTTGGCCGCGCCCCAGATCGACAGCCGCAGCGCCTCGAAGCCGAAATCCGAGACATCGCCGACCGTCCAGCGCACGCCAAAAGCGCTTCCATTCATCGGCGGCTCTCCCCTTCAGGTGGAATGAATTGTCGCGCATGGGTCGGCCGGTCCACCGCACCCCAGTGATATTTGTAGGGCTCGCGCCCCCGCAGGAAATCGAAGGACCGGTGCCCCTCGCGCTGCGCCTCCTCGATCGCATGGCCGACGAGGATGGTGCCAAGCCCGAGCGCGGCATGTTCCGGGTCGAAGCCGCCGACATAATAATAGCTTCGGCCCTTCGCGCCGAAGGCGCACAGCGCGGCAAGCGTTTCCGCACCGTCTTTCAGGATATAAAGGCGCAGGAGTCCCGCTGCTTCCAGCGCCGCCAGCGCCTCCCGCAGCGAGCCGAGCATGCGCGGATCGGCGAAGATACCCGCCTCGTCGCGGCCGTTCCAGCGGCGGGTGTGGAGTTCGGCCAGCCTATCGATATCCCCAGCACTTCCGCGGCCGGCTTCGCCGATGCCGGCTCGCGCGGCGCGGCGGCGATAATAACGCAGGTTTTGCGCCATCTTCTTGCTCGGCTGCATCGGCAGGGAAAGGATTGCGCAACTTTCCGCCGCCCTCGCTTGTTCGCGCCAACCCTCAGGCGTCGGCATACCAAGCAGGGGCGACCCCGCCCGGAGTTGGAAGAGATCGACAGGCCGCCTCAGCGCTGCAACGCCCTGCGACAATGCGCCGGGATCGAGCGCCGGATCGAAAATGCCGTCCAGCCAGTCCGACGTGCCGGCTCCCCAGGGCAAAAGCCGCCCCTCATGCTCGAAGAGGGGCAAGAGCCCGACGAGGCGGTTCTTTTCCCAGAAGCTCAGGATCGCATTCCCGCCATCGGCGAAATGCCGGCGCCAGGGCAGGAGCCAGGCAGGGCTCTGAAACGGCGTCGCATGCGGATCGCGGTGCCAGAGATCCCACCAGCCCGCCTCGATATCCCCGGCGTCGTCGCGGATTTCGATCCGCAGCAAATTCCCGAGGTGCATGTCTGCCAAAGCTGAAATCGATGACATCGTTCTCTCAAAAATCGGCTTGAACGAAGGATTTTTCCTCCAGAATCTCACGGGTCAGCCCGAAATTTGCGGCGATATCGTCTGCGATTGGCTCACCTGATGACCGCACGGCCCTGTTGAATTCACGCCGCCATTCGGCAAACGGTCCGTGATGTTCCGAGTGGTTTTCTTCCGTATTGACGAGATAGCCGACCGGCACCGGCAGGCGGACGAGATCGACATTCGCTTTCGCCGCCGCCTCAAGCCAGACATGGTGCGAGCCGAGCTCCCGGTGCGGGTCCCGCCGCATCGGATCGGGGTTTTCCGGCTCCAGCCTCGCAACGGTGCTCGATCCGCAGAGATGGTGGAAATCCCCGTCGAAAATGCGGGAATCGGGCAGTTTAGCCGCGTATAAAGAGGCGAAATCGATTACAAATCCCTTGTCGATCACCCCGCCGATCTGCCCCGGGCCGATCGATCGGCGTGCCGTCTCCACCAGGTTCCGCCCGACGAGGTCGTCGGCATCGAGATACATCAGAAGGCCGCCGCCCTCCCGCCAGACCGCCTCCTTGATCCGCCATTTCTTGCAGCCGCTGTCGTCATTGGCGGCGCTTGGGCGCTCCACCGGCCAGTCGGCCTGAAGAAAGCGGAAGCGCGGATCGTCCCTTGTGAGCGCGCGCCAGCAGGGCGGCAGATCGTGACCGGCAAGGATGAGACGGAAGTCGCGGTCGCTCTGGGCAAGCACGGAGCGCAACGTCAGGTAAAGCAGATCGTTGACGCGGGTCCAGTCGCGCGCCGCCTCCCGCGCTATCAGCGGCACGCCGAAAGTGAACCTTTCCTTCCCGGCAGAAAATCTCGGGTCAAAAGCCATTATTCCTCCCTGATGAGTGGGCGGCCCTGCTGCCTGGCACGCTTTTTTCAAAATCGCTTGGTGAAACCCAAACTCATTCGGCGCCCATAGGGTTGCGCTGCTGCACAGGATTGCTTTTTCGTTCGCGGCGGGCATGATGGCGCCCCGCACGGGCACCAGCCTCGCCGATATCAAGGAGTTTGCATGTCTCTCGATCCGAAAATCGTGGAGACGCTGAAAGGCGTTTCCACCGCTACTTTGACCACCGTGCTTCTGAAGAAGGGTCTGCGCAATGTCTGGATGCGCGGTACCAGGCCGCTGCAGCCGGGCCAGGGCAGGGTGGTCGGCCCGGCTTTCACGCTGCGTTTCGTGCCCGCCCGCGAGGATTTGGCCACGCCGGAAAGCTGGGCATCCCCCATCTCCACCCGCGCGGCGATCGAGGCGATGCCGGAGGGATGCGTGGCGGTGGCCGATGCGATGGGCGTGCTCGACGCCGGCATTTTTGGCGATATCCTCTGCTCGCGCATGAAGAAGCGCGGCGTGGCGGCCCTCGTGACCGACGGCGTGATGCGTGACGCGGAGGGCGTGCTCGGCACCGGCCTTCCCGTCTGGTGCAATGGTGTCGCAGCCCCTCCTTCCGTCGCGGGCCTCACCTTCGTCGCCTGGCAGCAGCCGGTCGCCTGCGGCGGCGTCGCCGTCTTCCCCGATGATATCGTGGTGGTCGATGAGGACGGGGCGGTGCTCATCCCCGCCAAATTCCTCGATGCCGTGCTCGCCGAAGCGCCCGAGCAGGAGCGGATGGAAGCCTGGATCATGACCGAGGTCGATCGCGGCGTGCCGCTGCCGGGCCTCTATCCGATGAATGACGAGACGAAGGTCCGCTACAAGGCCTGGAAGGAGGGGAAATGAGCTTCGCCTCAGGCGCAAAAGGCGTCTATTCCATTGCCACGACGCCATTCCTTCCCGATGGCTCGCTCGACCTTCCCTCCGTCGACCGGCTGACGGATTTCTATCAGGAATGCGGGGCGAGCGGCCTCACCATCCTCGGCATCATGGGCGAGGCGCCCAAGCTCGAGCCGGATGAATCGCGCACCATCATCCGCCAGGTGGTCAAGCGCGCCAGGGTGCCGGTGGTCGTCGGCGTCTCCGCGCCGGGCTTCGCCGCCATGCGCTCGCTGGCGCGCGACGCGATGGAGATGGGCGCGGCCGGCGTGATGATCGCGCCCACGCCCTCGCTCAGGACCGACGAGCAGATCGTCGGCTATTTCACGCAGGCGGTCGAGGCGATCGGCTCCGACGTGCCCTTCGTGCTGCAGGATTATCCGCTGACGCTCTCGGTCGTCATGTCCCCGTCCGTCATCGCCAGAATCGTTACGGATCTGCCCTCCTGCGTCATGCTCAAGCATGAGGACTGGCCGGGTCTTGAGAAGATTTCGAAGCTGCGTGCCATGCAGAAGGCGGACGAACTCCGGCCTTTCCCGATCCTGTGCGGCAATGGCGGCATGTTCCTCGATTTCGAGCCCGAACGCGGTGCCGACGGCGCCATGACCGGCTACGGCTTCCCCGACATGCTGGTCGAGCTGATCGGTCTGCACCAGGCCGGCAGGCGCGACGAGGCGCATGATCTCTTCGATGCCCATCTGCCGCTCATTCGTTATGAGCAGCAGCTCGGCATCGGCCTCGCCGTGCGCAAGCATGTGCTGTTGCGGCGCGGGATTATCACGTCAGATGCGCAGCGCAAGCCGGGAGCGGCGCTGAGCCCCACGGCGCGCGCCGAGGTGGATTATCTCCTGGCGCGGCTTGCGCGCCGCGACCCGCGTGCCGCTCAGGCGGCATCCGCGGTTTCGGCCGGCTGAACCGCCGCGCCGCGCAGGCCCGCGAGCTTGCCCTGGAAGAGGGCGGCGATGAGATCGGACTGCGTGACGATGCCGACCACCCGGTTGGCATCGTCCACCACCGGCATGTGATGCAGGCCCGTATCCGCCATCGGCGGCACCAGCTTGCCGATCATGGTTTCCGGCAGCGCCGACTGGACGCGCCGCGTCATGATGTCGGAAACGGTTCGCGGTGAGCGGCGCGGCCGCCCGAATGCGGTGCGCAGCCGGTCGCGGAAGCTGATGTTGAGGCGCCCATCCTCGGTCAGCACGGAATTGCGCATGAAATCGGTTTGCGTCACGATGCCGACCAGCCCCTCGGCTTCCGTAACTACCGGCAGCGCCTTGATGTGATGGTCCAGGATCATCCGCCAGGCATCGCGAAGCGACGTACCTGGGGTGACCGTCAGCACATCCCTCGACATGATCTCGCCGCAGGTGATTTCGCCCGAGCGTCGGTTATAGGCCCGGATCTGCGCCTGATGCAGCAGCGCGTCCAGCTCGTCGGGGCTGATATTGACGATCTCGTCATATTGGGCGAGCACGGCCTGCAGATCATCAGGCACGACGCCGATCCGCTGGCTCGGCAGCGGGTCCGCCGTGTGATGCGGATTGCCCGCCATCGGCGCCAGGTGCGGATAGCGCCGCCCGGTCAGATTATTGAAGGCGAGCGCCACCATCAGAAGCAGTGCCGAGTTGATGCCGACGGGCGTCAGCGCGAACCAGTATCCCGCTTCATGGATGGAGGCGCCGCCCAGGACGGCGGTCAGCGCCACCGCGCCGCTCGGCGGATGCAGGCAGCCGAGCAGGAGCATGGTGCCGATCGAAAGCGCTACCGCAATTGCCGCCGCCACCACCGGATCGGGGATGAACAGCGCGCAGGTGACGCCGATCAGCGCCGAGATCATATTGCCGCCGAGGATCGACCAGGGCTGGGCAAGCGGACTGGTCGGCACCGCGAAGAGCAGCACCGCCGATGCCCCCATAGGCGCGATGAGGAGGGGGAGGTTCACCTCGGAACCAAGCGCCATCTTGCTGACCGTGCCTGTCAGCAGAATGCCGACCAGCGCGCCGAGCGAGGAGCGCAGCCGCTCGACATGGCTGACGGGGACAAGCGCGGGAACGAGCCGTCGGATAAACGCAATGGCAGTGGACATGAAAACCGAAGCGAACGAGAGAATCTGCGCGTTTCGGTAGCACACTGCCTACGGATTGAGCATGGAACGTTGAACTAAAAATCGCGCCCTGTTTGAAATTTTCTGCTCTGCCGATCAACCGCCTGCGAGCACCTGCTCGATATCCACCACCGAGTGATTGGTGAGCGTCTTCGGTATCTCAGCCGCCACCCGCGCGCTCACCTCCTTGTGCAGCCCCTTGCGCAGCGTGCCGAGGATCGGCGGCGGGGCGACGAGGACGATCTTCTGGAACCGGTCGCGATGGGCGAGCTTGTAGAGCCATTCGGCGAGATCGACGGCGAAACGTTCCTTACCGAGACGGTGCCAGTCGGTTTCCTCGAAGCCGCTTTTGTGTGCGCCCTGTCCGTCATGATACCGGCCTGGTGTATCCGTTCCCTGCTCACGGGTGGGCGGGTTCTCGTCATGAACCTCCTGCACCACCTCCAGGTTCGGATGGTTGGCATCCCCTTCATTGCGCAGGAAAAGCGCCTTTTCTCCATCCGCCACCAGAAGCCACATATCGTGCTCGAGCCGGATCTCCGCCATCATTTCCTCCATTTGCGATCAGATTTTCACTTGGTCGCAAAACGTTCGGCGCCGGGCAACGTTCCCCCGGACTGAACCTCTTCAGGGCGAAAATTGTCGAAAGAATTCACGATCGCAGCTGGTTTCGGGAACTTGCGCCCGATGCCGGGCGTTGGGGCGCATCGGGGAATGCCCAGTGGAGGAGAGGTCAAACCAAAAATGGACCGTCCTAGCTATCCGCTTCTGCAGGAGCTTGCTGCAAGCCGTGTCGCCATCGAGGCGGTCGAACCCGCGATCGATGGAGGACGGTTTGCAGCAAAAGCGGTCGTCGGCATGCCGTTCCAGGTGGAGGCGGATATCTTCTGCGACGGCCATGACGTCATCGCCGCGGCCCTCCTTCATCGCCGCCAGGGCGACCAGCAATGGCGCGAGACGCCGATGCGTCCGCTGGCCAACGATCGCTGGCGTGCCACCATCACTTTTACCGAAGTCGGCCATCACGAGTTCAGCATCGTCGCCTGGCGCGATCTCTTCGCCTCCTGGCGGGTGGAAGTCGCCAAGAAGCACGAGGCCGGGCAGAACATATCGCTTGAACTGGAGGAGGGGAAACGCCTGGTCGAGCAGGCGCTTTCCGCCCATGACGGCACGACGGGCGGCGACCGCGCGGCACTCAAGGCGCTACTCGATGAGATCAGGTCCTCCGCATCGGAAGGCGACCGGCTGGCCGTCCTGATGAGCGACGACATGGCAGCCTTGATGGCACATTATACCGTGCGCACGAACCTGACCGAAGCCGAAACCGCTTTCCCGGTCTTCGTCGACCGCGAGCGGGCCGCCTTCAGCGCCTGGTACGAGCTGATGCCCCGCTCGCAATCCGGCAGTCCGGACCGGCATGGCACCTTCAACGATGTGATCGCGAGGCTCCCTTATGTAGAGGGTCTCGGCTTCGACGTTCTCTATTTCCCGCCGATCCACCCGATCGGCCGCACCAACCGCAAGGGCCGCAACAATAGCCTGACACCCGGGCCGGATGATCCCGGCAGCCCCTATGCCATCGGCTCGGAGCAGGGCGGCCACGATGCGATCCACCCCGAGCTCGGCACATTGGATGACTTCCGCCGGCTGGTGGAAGCGGCACGCCAGCATGGGCTGGAGATCGCGCTCGATTTCGCCATCCAGTGCTCGCCTGACCATCCCTGGATCAAGGAGCACCCCGAATGGTTCGACTGGCGGCCGGACGGCACGATCAAATTCGCGGAGAACCCGCCGAAGAAATATGAGGACATCGTCAATGTCCATTTCTATCGCGACGCCATTCCCGGTCTCTGGTATGCGCTGCGTGATGTCGTGCTGTTCTGGCTGGAGCACGGCGTGCGCATCTTCCGCGTCGACAATCCGCACACCAAGCCCCTGCCTTTCTGGGAATGGCTGATCGAGGAGGTGCGCCAGGTCGATCCCGGCGTCATCTTTCTCGCCGAAGCCTTCACCCGGCCCAAGATGATGAAGCGGCTCGCCAAGGTGGGCTTCAACCAGTCCTATTCCTATTTCACCTGGCGCAACACCAAACATGAGCTGACGGAGTATCTGACGGAGCTCACCCGCGAGGAGTGCCGCTACACGATGCGGCCGAACTTCTTCGTCAATACCCCCGACATCAATCCAACCTATCTCCAGACGAGCGGCAGGCCGGGCTTTCAGGTGCGGCTCTTCCTGGCGGCGACATTGGGCGCGAATTACGGCGTCTATAGCGGCTTCGAGCTCTGCGAGGCGGCCGCCATGCCGGGCAAGGAGGAATATCTCAATTCCGAGAAATACGAGATCCGCGCCTGGGACTGGGACCGGCCGGGCAACATCAGGTCGGATATCGCCTTCATCAATCGGATGCGGCAGGAAAATCCGGCGCTCCAGCAGTTCACCAATCTGAGCTTCTACAACGCCTGGAACGATTCCATCCTTTATTACGGCAAATTCACCGACGATTTCTCCAATTTCCTGCTCTTTGCCGTCAATCTCGACCCGCACCATCCGCAGGCCGCCCATTTCGAGGTGCCCCTGTGGGAGTTCGGCCTGCCTGATGACGCGACGATCGAGGCCGATGATCTTGTCACCGGCCAGCCCTTCGCCTGGACCGGCAAGGTCCAGCAGATGTATCTCGATCCGCACCAGCGGCCCTATATGGCCTGGCGGCTCAAGGCGCCGGGAGGCAGGCGATGACCACTCTCGAAAGGCCGCCCGAGACGGCCACCGACGCTCGCATTGCCGAAACGCTTCTCTCAGCCCCGCCCGTCGGTCCAAAGCCGCCGGACTGGTACAAGGACGCCATCATCTACCAGCTGCACATCAAGGCATTCCAGGATGGCAGCGGCGACGGCATTGGGGATTTCAACGGTCTCCTGCAGCGGCTCGATTATATCGAGCGGCTGGGCGTGACGGCGATCTGGCTCCTGCCTTTCTACCCCTCGCCCTTGCGCGACGATGGCTACGACATCTCCGATTACCGCTCCATCAACCCCTCCTACGGCACGATGCGCGACTTCCGGCGCTTCGTCGCCGAGGCGCACCGGCGCGGCATCAAGGTGATCACCGAGCTTGTCATCAACCACACCTCCGACCAGCATCCCTGGTTCCAGAAGGCGCGGCATGCCAGGAAAGGCTCGGCGGCGCGCAACTATTACGTCTGGAACGATGATGACGAGCGCTACCAGGAAACGCGCATCATTTTCATCGATACCGAGAAGTCGAACTGGACCTGGGATCCGGTGGCCGGCCAGTTCTTCTGGCACCGCTTCTATTCGCACCAGCCGGACCTCAATTTCGATAATCCGCGGGTGCTGGAAGAGGTCATCCGCATCATGCATTACTGGCTCGACATGGGGGTGGACGGGCTCCGGCTCGACGCCATTCCCTATCTGGTCGAGCGCGACGGCACCAACAACGAGAACCTGCCGGAGACGCATGAGATCCTGAGGAAGATCCGCCGCGCGCTCGATGACAAATATCCAGACCGCATGCTGCTGGCCGAGGCCAACCAATGGCCGGAGGACACGCGACCCTATTTCGGCGAGGGCGACGAATGCCATATGGCATTCCACTTTCCCCTGATGCCGCGCATCTACATGGCGCTCGCGCAGGAGGACCGGCACCCCATCTCCGACATCATGCGCCAGACGCCGGAAATCCCGGAGCCCTGCCAATGGGCGATTTTCCTGCGCAATCACGACGAACTGACGCTCGAAATGGTCACCGACCGCGAGCGCGACTATCTCTGGCGCACCTATGCCGAGGACATGCGCGCCCGCATCAATCTCGGCATCCGCCGCCGGCTCGCGCCGCTGATGCAGAACGACCGGCGCAAGATCGAGCTGATGAACGCGCTGCTCCTCTCCATGCCCGGCACGCCGGTGGTCTATTACGGCGACGAGCTCGGCATGGGGGACAACATCTATCTCGGTGATCGCGACGGTGTGCGCACGCCCATGCAATGGTCGCCCGACCGCAATGGCGGCTTCTCGCGTGCCAACCCGCAGGCGCTCTATCTGCCGCCGATCATGGACCCGGTCTACGGCTATCAGACGATCAATGTCGAGGCGCAGGAAGCCGATCCCTCGTCGCTCCTGAACTGGATTCGCCGCATGATCACCGTGCGCAAGCAGCACAATGCCTTCGGGCGCGGTGATTTCACCATGATCTATCCCAGCAACCGCCGCATCCTCGCCTATACGCGCAGCGACGGCGACGAGACGATCCTCTGCGTGGTGAATCTCTCGCGTTCGGCCCAGGCGGTAGAGCTCGACCTCTCGAAATACCGCACCTGCGTCCCCGTCGAGCTGATCAGCCAGTCGCCGTTCCCGCCGATCGGCGATCTCCCCTATATGCTCACCCTTTCGGGCTATGGCACCTTCTGGTTCCTGCTGGCGAGCGAGGCCCAGGCGCCCGCCTGGCACACCAATGTTCCCGAGCCGCTGCCCGAGTTCATCACCCTGACGCTGATCGGCGGACGTCTGCAGCGCGCGCTGGAGGGGAGGGAGCGCCGCCAGCTCGAACAGGACGTGCTGCCGCAATTCATGCAGCGCCAGCGCTGGTTCGGCGCCAAGGGCGAGGAGATGCGCTCGGCCAGCATCCGCGAACTGGCGGCACTTGGCGACGAGGCGGGGCTGATCTCCCTGGTTGATGTCGGGATGTCGGCCTCGGGCGAGCAGCGTTATCTCCTGCCGCTCACCGCACTTTGGGGCGAGGAGAATGTCCAGTTCGGCGCGCCGAAGCTCTCGGCCACCCTGGCGCGTGTGCGCCGCGGCCCGTTGCTCGGCGCGCTGATCGATGGTTCCTATGACGACCGTTTCGCTGCCGAGCTGATGCGCCGCATGCAGGAAAACCAGGAACTATCCGTCCCCGGCGGGGTTCTCAGGTTTTACGGCAATGAAAAGCTGGCAGCCATGGCATTCACCGAGCCACCGTCTCCGCTGACCGGGGAGCAGAGCAATGTGTCGGTCGCCTTCGGGCGCGAGGCGTTGTTGAAGATCTTCCGCCGTTTGCGCTCGGGCGTGCAGCCGGAGGTCGAGGTGGCGCGGTTCCTGACCGAGAATGCCGGTTTCGAGAACACGCCGGCCTTCCTCGGCATGGTCGAGTTCGAGGAAGAGGGCGGCGAGAAGACGGTACTCGCCAGCGTGTCCGCCTTTGTCGAGAACCAGGGCGATGCCTGGAGCGCCTTTGTCCGCGCGCTCGAACGCCAGGTCGAGGACGATATCATGCGCCATCAGCCTCTTTCCGCCGCCCTGTCGGAGGAGGGCGAACAGCCGATCCTGGCTTATCCGCTCGATCTCCTCCGCCGGCTCGGCGAGCGGACCGGCGAGATGCATGCCGCCTTTGCCAGCCCGACCGACAAGGAAGCCTTCCGCTGCGAACCCGTCACCCGTTCCGATATCGAGGCGTGGGTCGATGATGCAAGGGAGCAGATGGCTGCGGCCTACGCGGCGCTCGAACGCGCACGGGATCGCCTTTCGGCCACATCGCAGGAACTGGCGAGACAATTGGCCGAGCGCCGCACCGCCATCGAGGAGCGGCTGGAGATATTGGCCAACACGCCGCCCTCGGGCATGAAATCCCGCATCCATGGCGATTATCATCTCGGCCAGGTGCTGGTTTCCGAACAGGACCTCTACATCATCGATTTCGAGGGCGAACCCAGGCGTACGCTCGGCGAACGCTGCGCCAAGAACTCACCGTTGCGCGATGTGGCGGGCATGCTGCGTTCGTTCGATTATGCCGCCTGGACGGCGGTGCGGCAGGTTACCGGGCGCCTGCCTGATCATTCGCGCGACAGCGCAGCGCTCGCCCGCAGCTGGCGCGGCCGTATGACCAACGAGTTTCTCGATGGCTATCTCGCCACCGTCTCCGGCGCCGGCAATCAGCCGGAAAACCCGGAGGCATTGCAGCGCCTGCTCGAACTCTTCCTGCTGCAGAAGGCGTTCTACGAGATCAATTACGAGCTTTCCAATCGTCCCGACTGGGTGGGTATTCCGGTGCAGGGTGTTCTCGATCTTTTGGAAGGAGAGGCGGCATGAATTCGCTTACCGGCGAAGCGCCCGCCTGGCGGCTGGATGATCCGCAGGCGATCGGCGCGCTGGTCGCCGGACGCCACGGCGATCCGTTTTCCATATTGGGGCCGCATGCGGGCCCGGCCGGCATCGTGCTGCGCGTCCTGCGGCCCGAGGCCGAAACCGCCGAGGCCATTGACCCCGAAACCGGCAGGACCCTGGGCAAGCTGCTGCGCCGTCACGCCCGCGGCTTTTTCGAGGGGTTGATCTCGGAGCAGAAAACCGTGCCGCGCTATCGCCTGCGCTTCACCCGCGAAGGCGACGTCTGGGAGGAGGAGGATGCCTACCGTTTTCCCTCCACCTTCGGCGAGCTCGATCTCCATCTGATCGGCGAGGGCCGGCACCGCCGGCTTTATGAAAAGCTCGGTGCTCATCCCATGCAATGCGATCGTGTATCGGGCACCCGCTTTGCGGTCTGGGCACCCAACGCCAGAAGGGCCAGCGTGATCGGCAATTTCAACGGCTGGGACGGCCGGCGCCATCAGATGCGGCTTCATCCGGCCGTCGGCATATGGGAGATCTTCCTGCCCGACGTCGGGCCTGGGGAGCTCTATAAATACGAGATCATCGGCCCATATGGCGAGCTTCTTCCCACCAAGGCCGATCCGGTGGGCTTTCGCAGCGAGGTGCCGCCGGCCACCGCCTCCGTCGTGCATGGCCTCCCCCGGGCCGATTGGGATGATGGCAACTGGATGGAAGGCCGCGCCGCTGTCAATGACCGCGCGGGCCCGATCTCGATCTATGAGGTGCATCTGGGCTCCTGGCGTCGGCATGAGGACGGCAGCTATCTCACTTATGACGAACTCGCCGACCAGCTCATTCCCTACGTCAAGGATCTGGGCTTCACCCATATCGAGTGCATGCCGGTCAGCGAGCATCCCTTCTCCGGTTCATGGGGCTACCAGCCAATCGGCCTTTATGCTCCGACCAGCCGTTTCGGATCGCCGGAGGATTTCGCCCGGTTCGTCGACCGCTGTCACGGCGAGGGGCTCGGCGTCATCATCGACTGGGTTCCCGCGCATTTCCCCGCCGATGCCCATGGCCTTGCCCGTTTCGACGGCACCGCGCTCTATGAGCACGAGGATCCGAGGCTCGGCTTCCACCGCGACTGGAACACGCTGATCTATAATTTCGGCCGTCGCGAAGTGGCGAATTACCTCACTGCCAACGCCCTCTTCTGGCTCGACCAATATCATGTCGATGCGCTGCGCGTCGATGCGGTCGCCTCCATGCTCTATCTCGATTACAGCCGTGAGCCCGGCGAATGGATCCCCAATATCCACGGCGGCAACGAGAACCTGGAGGCGATCGCCTTCCTGCGCGAGACCAACATCACCTTGTTTGCCGATTATCCCGGCGCGACCTCGATCGCCGAGGAATCGACCGCCTTCAACGGCGTGTCGCGTCCCGTCTATTCCGGGGGGCTGGGCTTCGGCTTCAAGTGGAACATGGGCTGGATGCACGACACGCTCGATTATATGAGCCGCGATCCGATCCACCGCCGCTATCATCACGACCAGATGACCTTCGGCCTGCTCTATGCCTTTACCGAAAACTTCATCCTGCCGCTCAGCCACGACGAGGTGGTGCATGGCAAGGGCTCGCTGATCGGCCGCATGCCGGGCGACCGCTGGCAGAAATTCGCCAACCTGCGCGCCTATTTCACCTTCATGTGGACGCATCCCGGCAAGAAGCTCATCTTCATGGGCGGCGAGTTTGCGCAGGAGCGCGAATGGAACCATGATTGGGCGCTCGACTGGCATCATCTGGATGATCCGATGCATATGGGTGTCCGCGACCTCATCCGCGATCTCAACGCCGTCTATCGCAGCCAGAAGGCGCTCCACGCGCTTGACTGCGAGTCCCAGGGGTTCGAATGGATCGACGCATCCAATCCCGATCTCAGCACCTTCGTCTATCTGCGCAAGGGTGGCGACGACGCCCGCCCGGTGGTCATCGCCTGCAATTTCACCCCCATCGTGCACGAGGATTTCCGCATAGGCCTGCCGCTGGCCGGCCGCTGGCGGGAACTCATCAACAGCGACGACCGCAAATATGGCGGTTCCGGCGTCACCAATGGCGAAATCGATGCGACCGGGGAGCCGTGGCACGGCCGTCCCGCCTCCGCGACGTTGAGGCTGCCCCCTTTGGGCACCGTCATTCTGGTTTGCGAGACGTGAGCAGAGGGGACGTGTCGTGCGCGTAGATGTTGGGCTGCCATATCCTCTCGGCGCGACCTGGGATGGCTCGGGCGTCAATGTCGCCGTCTTCTCGGCCCATGCCGAAAAGATCGAGCTCTGCCTGTTCGACGCCAAGGGCAAGCGCGAGATCATGCGCAAGGTGCTGCCGGAATTTACGCATGAGGTCTGGCACGGCTATTTCCCGGATCTGCGGCCGGGGCAGGTCTATGGCCTGCGCGCCTATGGCCCTTATGATCCCGCCAACGGCCACCGCTTCAATCCCAACAAGCTGCTGATCGATCCCTATGCCAAGATGCTGCAGGGTGATCTGCGCTGGCATGACGCCTGTTTCGGCTATCGCGTCGGCTCGCCGCGCGCCGATCTCTCGATGGACCGGCGGGATTCGGCCTTCGTCATGCCGAAATGCGTCGTCACCGATACCGCCGCCACCTGGGGCGACGATGTACGGCCGCGCCGTTCCTGGGCCGAGACGATCATCTACGAGGCGCATGTGAAGGGGATGACGGCGCTGCATCCCCGCATACCCGAACAGATGCGCGGCACGTTTGGCGGGCTCGCCGATTCCCGCGTGATCGACTACCTGGTCAAACTCGGCGTCACGGCCATCGAGCTCCTGCCGGTGCAGGCGTTTTTCGACGACCGCTATCTCGTGGAAAAGCGCCTGACCAATTACTGGGGCTACAACACCATCGGCTTCTTCGCGCCGGCGACGCGCTACATCTCGCCGGGCGGCGGCGTCCACGAGTTCAAGCGCATGGTGCGCAAGCTGCATGAGGCGGGCATCGAGGTGATCCTCGACGTGGTCTATAACCACACCGCCGAAGGCAGCGAAATGGGGCCGACGCTTTCCTTCCGCGGGCTCGACAACGCCAGCTACTACATCCTCGGCGACGATCCGCGCTATTATTTTGATACCACCGGCTGCGGCAACACGCTGAACCTCAAGCATCCTCGTGTCCTGCAGATGGTAATGGATTCGCTGCGTTACTGGGTCGAGGAATGCCATGTCGATGGCTTCCGCTTCGATCTCGCCACCGCGCTCGGCCGCGAGCGCGACAATTTCGAGCCATCCTCGGTCTTTTTCGATACGGTGCGCCAGGATCCCGTGCTGTCGCGGGTGAAACTCATCGCCGAGCCATGGGATCTCGGGCCGGATGGCTATCAGCTCGGCAATTTTCCGCCCGGCTGGGCGGAATGGAACGGCGCCAACCGCGATTGGGTGCGCTCGTTCTGGCGCGGCGACGAGCACGCGGCGCGCGATCTGGCAAGCGGTCTGCTGGGTTCGGCAAACCTCTTCGACCACCGCGGCCGCAAGCCCTCGGCGAGCATCAATTTCATCACCGCCCATGACGGCTTCACCCTGGCCGATCTCTATTCCTATAACGAGCGCCACAACGAGGCGAACCAGGAGGACAATCGCGACGGCCATGCCGATAACCGCAGCTGGAACTGCGGCGTCGAGGGGCCGACGGACGATCCCGAGATCAGGGCGCTCAGGGCCAAAATGCGCCGTAACGCGCTTGCCACCATCCTGCTTTCGCAGGGCACGCCGATGCTCCTGATGGGCGACGAGATCGGCCGCACCCAGAAAGGCAACAACAACGCCTATTGCCAGGACAATGAGATCAACTGGTTTCCCTGGGAGGCGAACGATCCCGAAGAACAGGTCTTTCTCCAGTTCGTGCGCCGCCTGATCGTCTTCCGCCACTCACGGGCGCGGCTGAAATTGAAGCGTTTTCTGCATGGCCGCCGCATCACCGACAAGTTCCGCGACGTCACCTGGCTCAGGCCCACGGGCGAGGAGATGAGCGACGAGGACTGGCAGGATCCCTGGTTAAAGGCGCTGGGGCTTCTGCATTGCGACGAGCGCGGCTCCTGCATGCTCATCCTCATCAACGGCCATCCCGGCGCGGTGGAGTTCCATCTCCCGCGCGAGCTCGGCGTGCCCGGCTGGAAGACGGTGATGCGCACCGACACCGGGCAATGGCCGCTTTGGGAGGCGGTGCGCACCCCGCACCGGCTCAATGTGGCCGACCGTTCGATGATCGTGCTGGAAGGCAATATCAGATGAGCCGCGGAAGGCCGCAGCCCCGCTGGGGCGCGTCTCTTCAGGAAGACGGCTCCGCCACCTTCCGCCTCTGGGCTCCGGCGGCGGAGCATCTGCGGTTGCGCCTCAAAGACGAAGAGCGGGAAATGCAGCCCTGTGGGGAAGGCTGGTTCGATCTGCGGACGGACGATCTGGAGGAGGGGACGGCCTACCAGTTTGTGCTGCCCGACGGCATGGCCGTGCCCGATCCCGCCTCCCGCGCACAGGCCTCGGACGTGCATGGCCCGAGCCTTTTGACCTCTCCGGCTTTCGACTGGAAGGCGGAGGACTGGAACGGCCGGCCATGGGAGGAGGCAATCGTCTACGAGCTTCACCCCGGCACATTCTCGCGCGAAGGAACGTTCGACGGAATCCGGCGCAAGCTCGACTATCTCGCCGAAACCGGCTTCACCGCGATCGAGCTGATGCCTGTCGCACAATTCTCCGGCAATCGCGGCTGGGGTTATGATGGCGTGCTGCCCTATTGCCCGCACTCCGCCTATGGCGGCATTACAGGGCTGAAGCGTCTCGTCGATGCCGCACATCAGCGCAGGCTGATGATGATCCTCGATGTCGTCTATAATCATTTCGGTCCGGACGGGAACTATCTCCACGCCTATGCGCCCGATTTCTTCGATTCCGATCGCCACACGCCGTGGGGTCTGGCCATCCGTTTCGAGGAGCCGGCGGTGCGCGCCTTCTTTCTCGACAATCCGATTTACTGGCTGGAGGAATTCCGTTTCGACGGCCTGCGCTTCGACGCAATCGATCAGATCAGGGACGAAAGCGATCCCCCGATCCTGGAAGAAATGGCGCGCCGCATCCGCGAGCGCTTCCCCGATCGCCACATCCACCTGACGACCGAGGACGAGCGCAACATCGTTGCGCTCCATCCGCATGACGGGGAGAACCGTCCCGTCCTTTTCACCGCCGAGTGGAACGACGATTTCCACCACGCAGCGCATTGCCTCGCCACCGGCGAGGATGCCGGCTATTACGCGGGCTTCGCCGACGATCCGGCCAGCCATCTGGCGCGGGCATTGGCCGAAGGCTTCTGTTACCAGGGCGAGCCCTATGCACCGAGGGAGGGGAAGCCGCGCGGCGAACCGAGCGCCGGTCAGCCGCCGACGGCCTTTATCGACTTCCTGCAGAATCACGACCAGATCGGCAACCGCGCCTTCGGCGAGCGGTTGACGGCACTGGCCGGCGAGGAGACGGTAGAACTGCTGACCGCCGTGCTGCTCCTCAATCCGCAGATCCCGCTCGTCTTCATGGGCGAGGAATATGGCGAGACGAACCCTTTCCTGTTCTTCACCGATTTCCACGGGGCTCTGGCAAAGGCCGTGCGCGAGGGAAGGCGGCGCGAATTCGCCGATTTCGGCCATTTCAGCGAGGAAAAGGCCGAGAAAATCCCCGATCCCAATGCGCTTTCGACCTTCGAGGCTTCGATGCCCGACTGGCACCGCATGGAGACGGGACCCGGCAAGCGGCGGCTCGATCTCTTCCGCCGCCTGCTCCATCTGCGCCGAACGCATCTCGTTCCCTATCTCCAAGCCATGAAATCCATGCAGGGCCAGGCAGAGCGCCTCGATGACAAAGCGTTCTGCGTGCGTTGGCATATGGCAGACCGCGTTCTGTGCATGATTGCCAATTTCGGCCGGGCGGAGGTGGCAATTGCGAAGGAACTCACCGGTTTCGAGGCGATTTACGAAAGTCGCGACAGCCTGTTCGCTTCGCTGAGGCAGGGGAGGGCTCCGCCGGCAAGTGTCACTGTTTTGCTGGCGGAGGCAGCCAATGACGGCTGATCTCGATCGGCTTGCCGCTATCGGCGGCATCCTGCGCTCCTATCGCGCCCTGGGCGGCACGGTTTCCCACGCTTCCGACGAAGCGGTGACGGCGATCCTCGATATTCTCGACCGTGGGGCGGGGGAGCGGACAACCCGACCCGATCCATGGCCGCCGCCGCCCGAGGCACCGCAGGGCGAGACCTGCTATCTGCCGGACTTTCTGGAGAAGGGCAGGGCATGGGGCGTCACCTGTCAGCTCTACGGCCTGCGCTCGCACCGGAACTGGGGCATCGGCGATTTCGAGGATCTGGCCCGGCTCGGCGAAATGGCGGCACGATGGGGCGCGGATTTCGTGGGCGTGAACCCGCTGCACGCGCTGTTTCCAGCCGATCCGCAAAGGGCGAGCCCCTTCTCCCCCAGCCATCGCAACTTCCTCAACCCGCTCTATATCGCCGTCGACCGGGTGGAAGGCTTCGACCCCGCTCTCGATATCGACAGAAACGCATTATCGGCCCTGCGCGCCAGCGATTTGGTCGATTACGCATCCGTGGCCCGGCACAAATTCGAGGTACTGCGCCGTATCCGGCGGCGGACGCTAGCCAAGGCGGATCGTGCCTTCATGGAAAAAGGCGGCAGGGCGCTTTCGCGCCATGCGCTGTTCGAGGCGATCAGCCTGCATATGGCCGGTCTCGGCTTCGGTGCGGGCTGGCTTTCCTGGCCGGGAGCCTTCCGCGATCCTGAAAGCCCTACCGTCGCGCAATTCGCGCGCGAGTATGCGGAGGAAATCGAATTCCATGTCTGGCTGCAATGGCTTGCCGACCGGCAGCTTGGCACGGCGGCGAAGCGGCTCCGTGAGGCCGGCATGCGCATCGGCCTCTATCTCGACCTCGCGGTCGGCACCGCGCCCGACGGTTCGGCCACCTGGAGTGATCGCTCACTCACCATCGTCGGCGCCGAGATCGGCGCCCCCCCCGACATGTTCAATCCCGACGGGCAGCGCTGGGGGCTTGCGCCTCTGTCTCCGACCGAAATCGCGAAGCGCGCGTTCCGCCCCATGCGCGAGGCTTACGAGGCGATCCTGCGCCATGCCGGCGCGCTGCGCATCGATCATGCCATGAGCCTCTACCGGCTGTTCTGGATTCCGTCAGGCCTTCCCGCCGGCGAGGGGGCCTATGTGCTTTATCCCATGGCCGATATGGTGCGGGTGCTGGCGGAGGCCTCGCAAAGGTCGAAAACCCTGATCATCGGCGAGGATCTCGGCGTCGTGCCGGAAGGTTTCCGCGATGCGATGCATGAAGCGAACCTCATCGGCTACCGCATCTTCTATTTCGAGCGTGACGAGAATGGTTTCCTCCCGCCGCGCAAATGGCCGCGTTCCGTGCTCGCCTGCATCGGCAGCCATGACACGAATACGCTCGCCGGCTGGTGGACCGGCAGCGATATCGACCTGCGCGAGGAGATCGGCCTTTTTGACGAGAAGGTTGCGCAAAAGGAGCGTCGGCGGCGGAAGAAGGAAAAACGCCAGGCGATCGCAGCGCTCCGCGATCTGGGCCTGGCAGATGTGGGTGATGAGTTCGACAAGGCGGTCGCAGCCGGTGTTCACCGTCTGGTGGCGAGCGCCCCCTCCTGCCTTTTCGCAGCACAGATGGAGGATCTGCTCGGCCTGACGGAACAGCCGAATATCCCCGGCACCGTCGATGAGCATCCTAATTGGCGGCGAAAACTGCCCATTCCGATCGAAGAATTCGAGAATTCGGCCATGCTGCGCGCGATTATCGACGTGATTTCCCGGGAAAGGCCGCGTTCTCCATGACAGTCCCGCGCGCCACATACCGGCTGCAGTTTCGCGAGGGCATGGATTTCGCCCGTGCGGCGGAGATCGTGCCCTATCTCGCCGATCTCGACATCAGCCATCTCTATGCCTCGCCGGTCTTCACCGCGGCACCCGGCTCCACCCATGGCTATGACGTGACCGACCACCAAGAATTGGACCCTGCGCTCGGCGGCGAGGAGGGCTTCGCCGTACTCGCCGGTACGCTGAAGGAGCATGGGCTTGGCCTGATCCTCGATATCGTGCCCAATCACATGGCGGCCTCCGCCGCCAATCCCTGGTGGCGGGATGTGCTGAAATATGGCCGCGAGAGCCGTTACGCGCATCATTTCGATATTGATTGGCAGGCGCCGAAACTGCTTCTCCCGGTGCTGGGCGAACCCTATGGCGAGGCGCTGGCGAAGGGGGAGCTTGAACTCAGGATCGATGGTCAGACCGGCGAACTGGTCTTCTGCTATTACGACCTTTGCCTGCCGCTTGCGCCTTATTCGGTGTCGCTCATTCCCGGCAAGGAAGGCATTTCACCGCGAGCGCTCGCTAGGGTGAATGCCGACAGGGAGCTCCTCCACCGCATCCATGAGGCGCAGGTCTGGCGTCTTGCCTATTGGCGGCTGGCGCGCGAGGCGCTGACCTATCGCCGCTTTTTCGAGATTTCCGATCTGGTCGGCGTCCGGGTGGAAGATGCCAGGGTGTTCGCGGATGTCCACGAGCTGCCATTGCGGCTCGTCCGCGACGGCGTGGTCGACGGTCTGCGCATCGATCATATCGATGGGCTTGCCGATCCCAAGGCCTATCTGGCGCGACTTCATCAGGTATCGGGCATCGATCAGGTCTGGGTCGAGAAAATTCTCGGGCCGAAAGAGGAACTGTGTTCCGGTTGGCGCTGCGCCGGCACCACCGGCTATGAGGTGGCGAGCCTGATCACGGGATTGCAGGTCGACCCGCGCAACCGCCGGCCAATGACGGAGGCATGGAGCCGCTTCACCGGCGATGATCCGGATTTCGCCCGCCAGGTGCTCGACGCCAAGCGCCGCATCCTGACGGTCAACCTCGCCGGCGAGCTCGCGGGGCTCGTCCGGCTGGCGCATGGTATAGCGATGGAAGATATCACCACCCGCGACTTCGGCTGTGATGCGCTGCGTCACGCGATCGTGGAATTGGCCGCCTCCCTGCCTGTCTACCGCACCTATATCGATGCCGATCGCGCTGTCGGGCAGGACCGCGCCTTGCTGGTCGAGGCCGGAAACCGCATCGAGCAGGGCCGCGAGGTCGAGGACGGCCGCATCACTGCCTTCATCCTCTCGCTCCTGCTGGAGCCCTCCAGGAGTTCCGTTCGCCGCGCCGCCTTCATTTCACGGTTCCAGCAGACGACTGGCCCCCTGATGGCGAAAGCCGTCGAGGACACCGTCTTCTATCGCTACAACAGGCTGATCGCACTGAACGAAGTCGGCGCGGAGCCGGACGCGTTCGGGCTCGAACCGCAAGCCTTCCATGCCGCCATGAAACGGCGGGCGGAAAACTGGCCGCGTGCCCTGTCGGCCACTGCGACGCACGATACAAAGCGCGGCGAGGATGCCCGCGCCAGGCTCGCGGTGCTGAGCGAGATGCCGAGGGAATGGGCCGCCGCCGTCTCCCGCTGGCACGGGATGGCGGAGGCTTGCCCTGACACGGACGCCGAATGGCTGTTCTATCAGGCGCTCGCCGGCGCCTGGCCTGCGGATCTGTCGCTTGAGGACGAAGAGGGATTGCAGGCGCTTGCCGAGCGGCTCGCCGCCTTCATGATCAAGGCCCTGCGCGAAGCGAAGCGCCGGACAAGCTGGACCGACCGGGACGAGCCTTACGAGACGGCGGTGGAAAACTATGTCCGTAGCCTATTCGCACCCGAACACCGGGAACTTCTGCGCGGCATCCGCGCGACGATTGCCGCGATCGAGCCCGCCGGCATCGTCAATTCCCTGGCGCAGCTCACGCTGAAGCTCACTTTGCCGGGCATTCCCGATATCTATCAGGGCTGTGAGCTCCTCGATTTCAGCATGGTCGATCCCGACAACCGCCGGCCGGTGGATTTCGATCTCCGGCGCAGGCTGTTGGCGGATATCAGGCGGGCGGCCGCGGCGGAGACGATGCAGCGCTGGCGGGAAGGGCTGCCGAAACTATGGCTGCTCGATCGATTGCTGCATTTGCGGTGCAATCACGCCGACCTCTTCGACCACGGCCATTATGAACCGCTGGAAGTCGTCGGCGACCGGACATCGCATGTCGTCGCTTATTCACGTACCCTCGGCAATCGGCGCATCCTCGTCGCCGTACCGCGCCTGGTGCTGTGGCTTTGCGAGCCGGAGCATCCGTCGTGGCTTGGCGATGCTTTCATCCGGACGAAGCTCCACCTGCCAGGGCGTTTCAGGACCCTGACTGGAGAGATTGTCGGGGCAGGGGAGGCGGCTCTCGCGGATCTCTGGCGGGACTTCCCCATTGCGGTGCTGGAACCGGAGTGAGAGGACCAAGGGCCTGTTTTAGCGCGGTTCATCTTTTGCTGGAATCGCGTGGATTCCTTTTGGGCCGTTGCTGTGATGGACAGGTAGAGGCATGGATCCCAGTGACAAGCACTGGGATGACGGGGTGGAGATATTTCCGCGCTGCCAAAGGCCGCTCTTGCCAAGCGGAAAGCTTGAAAGTTAACTGCCAACAGCAAAGCAACCGTCATCCCAGTGCTTGTCACTGGGATCCAGGCCTCTACGGTTCAGCATCCATACCGTTTCCATCTAAAGGTGAAATGCTCTAACGGAATCGCCAAGCGCCCCCTCTGTCCTGCCGGGCATAGGGGGAAGACATGCCGGCTTCACCGCCTCATTTCTTCCGTGCCGCACCGGACTTCCGTGGCCGTTTCACCGGCGACAGCGCGTCGCCCACATCTGCGGTGCTGCCGGTGCCGGGCATGAAGCCGGGCGTGGCGGCCGCCGGATTGTCATTGGGCGCCGTCGCTCTCCTGCTTTTCCTGGCGGTCTTGCCCTTGCCGTCCGGCTGCGGCGATGCCGCGTCGCCATCGATCTCGCGGCGTGCCTGTTCCCAGTGCTCATGTGCGCGGCCCTGCGGGCGGCCTTCCTGTTCCCAGATCTCATAGGCCCGCGCCTTGATCTGCTCTTCTCTTCCGGTGTCCATGGGCAATCCCTCCCTTTCCGCCAATAAGTTTTCTGGCGGCGGAAGGTTCCCGGAAAAGATCAGGATGCAGACGACGCAAAATGCCGGTCGGGAATGACCACGATATTGCCGACGAAGCTCTTCGACATGAAGCGGTCCTGCGCCTCGTGGAAGCGGGAGAGCGGATAGGTCGCCGCAAGCACGGGCCGGATCTTGCCGCTGCGGATATAGCCCAGCACCCGCGCGAAGGCGCCACGTGTTCCCTGCGACGAGCCGTTGAGCTGCAATTGCTTGAGATACATGGTGCGCAGGTCGAGCTCCACCACCGGCCCGCCGATCGCGCCCGCCGTCGTGTAGCGCCCCTCGGGACGCAGCGCGTTCAGCAATTTGCCGAAGATTTCGCCGCCGACCAGATCGGCTGCGACGTCGAGCGGCCGCCCGTTCATCATCCGCGCCAGCCCTTCCGCGAAATCGCCTTCGTCGCGCAGCATGACGTCCTCTGCTCCCAGATCGCGCACGGCCTGCTCCTTCCCCTTGCTGACGACGGCATAGGGAATGGCGCCGCGCGCCCGGCAGAGCTGGACGATCGCCGAGCCGACGCCGCCCGAGGCGCCGGTGACGAGCACCGTCTCGTCGGCCTTGACGTCGGCGCGCACCAGCATCTGCTCGCCCGTGTGATAGGCACACCAGAAGGTGGCGAGCTCCGCATCCGAAAGATCGGTGTCGATCGCATGGGCGTTTTCCGCCGGGATCGCCGTATATTCGGCATAGCCGCCGTCACGCCCGTGGCCGATATAATCAATATCGGCCAGGCTGTCGTCGTCGCGATTGTAGATCGAGGCATCGACGATCACCCGCTCGCCGATGCGCTCTTGTGGAACGCCCGCGCCGACCGCGACGATCCTGCCGACGATATCGGCCCCCTGGATGCGCGGGAAGGAGAGGGTGGAGCGGCCCCGCCGCCATGTCGAGACCGCCTGCGGGTCGTCCTCGGTGCCGTAGGCGCCCTGCCTGACCCAGACATCGGTGTTGTTGAGGCCGCAGGCGGCGACCTCGATCAGCACCTCGCCATTGCCGCATTCGGGAACGGGAACGTCCTCGCGATAGACCAGTTTGTCCATGCCGCCGTGCCCCGTCAGCACGACGGCTTTCATTTTCGCAGGTATCATATGCTTGCCTCGCTCCCTGATGCGTTTCTTTAGCAGAAGCTAAGGAACATGACCTCCATGTCAATCGGTGCGGCGGAACATTTCGCTCAAACGCCCGTTCAGCACGAGCCGTTATTCACCACAGGATCGATGGATGCTTGAATGGATCAGCGCCAACAATCGCGGCCTGACATTGCTCGTCAGCCTGGCGATGCTGATCGTCTGGCTGGTCTATCTCCAGGTCTTCCTCGGCGGCTACAGGCGTCAGACACGGCCCAAGATTATCATCAATTACGGCGCGGGCACGGCTCTCGATGCATGCTGCTTCATCAGCAATATGAGCTCGGAGCCCATCTATGTCGAAAGCATCGTGGCGACGCTGACGGCGGATGGCCGCAGCTGGAGCCTCCCCGTGACGGATGTGGAGCCTCACGATGGCGGCGAAAATGCCGCTGATCCGAAGAAGCGGACCTATCAGGGCCCGCTCATGCCGGGGCAATATATGGAGATCGGTAGTTTCAGGGGACTGCTCGCGCGCGTCGTGCAGGGCGGGGAGAGTGACGGGGCGCCCGCCGGCGAACGCGTGAATATCGATGTTCTGAACGGTCCCGTCAGCGCGGAAATCCTGGTGCTTGCCGACTATGCCTCGGAGGATCTCCTCGTCGGCGCCCGCCGGCGTTTCACCGCCTTTCGTGACGACGGCGCGTGGCGCATGCATTCCGAAACAGTGGGGACCGAACAGATCCGCTCAAAAGGCAGACGGCGGCAGATCGAGGCGATGCTGGCAAGGAATTTGTGAACCTCACCTCCGGCATTGCAAATGCCCACGGCATCTTTAAATAGGAAAGGCCGTTTTTCGGTCGATTGAAGCACGAGGAAACCAAGCAGCATCATGCCGGGCGCCGAAACCAGTTTGCTCCGAGCACCGTTCGGACGGCGCATCAGCGGCGCGCCCGTCCTGCGCAAGGTGCTCTGGCTCGCTTTCGTTTTCACGGTCCTCTTCTCGCAGGTTCTCTCGCCCTATCATCCGGCTTACGCCATGTCGGCGGCCGGGTCTTCGTCTCATCATGCGATGCATGGAGATCACATGTCGCATGCGGCAAAATCCGGCGGACATGCCAAGGTGATCGATCATCACAAGGCCGTCGCGGCCTGCCCGATGATCTCCTGCTCGCCCATCTGGCTGGCCGAGGCGGGCATCCCTCATCCGCAGGCGGAACGTGGCCTGCAATACCCTCCGGAAATGGCGGCGCTTGCCGGCAAGATGCCGTCCGCCGATCCAAGGCCGCCGCAAGCCCTCCAGAGCTGATTTCGAAAACCGTTCGTCCGCAGCCGTTCGGAATTCGGTGGTTGCGGCGAACCAGACGAATTCAATTCTGGAGAATGATCATGACCAATATCACGCGTCGCCAGGCGCTGGGCCTCGGGCTCGGCGCAATGGCCGCTTTCTATCTGCCTCGAACAAGCCTTGCCCGATCTGCAGCCGGCGCCGATGCGCCCGCGCTTCCCCTTCCGCCCCTCATCGAGCCTGATGCAGAGGGCATTGTCCGGCTGCGTCTCGCCAAGGGAACACACGCCTTCCGCGCCGGCAGCGAGGCCGCGTCGGCCGGCGTCAATGGCAGCTATCTCGGCCCGCTGGTGCGGCTGAGGAACGGTTCGCGCGTCACACTCGGGGTCGAGAATGCGCTCGGCGAGGAGACGACCATGCACTGGCATGGCCTCTTCGTGCCCTCGCGGCTTGACGGTGGACCGCATAACGTCATCAAGGCAGGCGAGACATGGTCGCCCGAGGTTGCGATCGACCAGCCGCCATCCTTCAACTGGTTCCACCCGCATCTCCACGGCAATACCGCCCGGCAGGCGCATATGGGGCTCGCCGGGCTTCTCGTCGTCACCGATGGCGGGGATGGCGAACGCGGCCTGCCGCAGGCATACGGCATTGATGATCTGCCGCTCGTCTTGCAGGATCGCCGTGTCATCGAGGGCGAGAATGTCTATGCCCCGGACCTCATGGACCTGATCCATGGCTTCCGTGGAGATGTCCTGATCGTCAATGGCGTGGAAGGGCCCGTTGCCGCCGTGCCGAAAGGCATCGTCCGGCTGCGGCTCCTCAACGGGGCGAACGCCCGGAATTTCCACCTTCGTTTAAGCGACGGCCGGCCGCTCCATGTCTTCGCCTCCGACGGCGGTTTCATCGCGGCGCCGAACCCGGTCGGGCGGCTGACGATCGCGCCGGGCGAGCGCTATGAGGTCCTCGTCGACTTCAGCGATGGCGACGCGGTCGATCTCCTGACCTATGTCGGTGACGGGAACACCGGCGAGGAACTGCATGTCATGCGCTTTGCGCCGGACGCCAGCCTGCCGGTCGCGGTGACGGCCATCCCCGCCGGACTGGAGGACCCCGGTGTGCCCGATCCCTCCGTTTCGGTCAGCCGCCGCTCATTCGTCTTCGATGAACGGCTCGCGGCTAATATGGCATTGATGATGAAACCGGCCGGCCAGATGGCCGGAATGCATGGTGGCCACGACATGGGTGCAATGGACATGGGTGCGATGAACATGGGCTCCATGGATATGGGCGGCATGGATCATTCCATGCATCAGGGGCGCTCCGCCGCCGAGACCGGCCCCTCGGTCACCGCGCTCGCCTCGGGCGTGAGGATGGCCATGGCGGGCGAGCCCTTCGACATGAACCGCATCGACGTTGAGGCAAAGCTCGGCTCGTCCGAGATATGGGAGCTCCAGACGCAGGAGATGGCGCATCCCTTCCATATCCACGGCGCGTCCTTCCGCATCCTGACGAAGAACGGCCAGCCGCCCTTACCGCACGAGGCGGGATGGAAGGATGTGGCGCTGATCGACGGCAAGGCCGAACTGCTCGTCCGCTTCGACCGGGAGGCCGACCGCGATCATCCCTTCATGTTCCATTGCCATATCCTGGAGCATGAGGATGCGGGCATGATGGCGCAGTTCATCACGGTATAGGAAGAAGACGGGCGGCGGCCGGCGCGATCATTCCTCGTGCCGGCCGCCGTCCGTTTCCATATTCCGGAAAGCCCGAAATAACCCCTTGAAAAATTTTGGCGTATATCGCCGCAGGCAGCCTTAATATTGGCAAAGAGCGGCGATGTTGGTTATTCCTTGAATCGGTCGAGGTGGCGTGAAGGGAAGGTGTGACGGCGGATGGAGATGGGCAGCGGACTATTGATCTTGCTGATGCTTCTTCCCTTTGCCGGCAGCGCCGTTGTCGCCCTTTTCCGATCGAACGCCCACAATGTCGAAGCCCTGTTTGCCGGCGCGATCGCGGTTGCCGGGCTGGCCGTCACCGTCTCCCTTTATCCTTCGGTCGTCGATGGCGGCGTGGTGCGCAGCCAGATCGAGTGGCTGCCGGAATATGGCCTCAATTTCAATCTGCGGATGGATGGCTTCGCCTGGATGTTCGCCATGCTGGTGACCGGCATCGGCCTGCTCGTCGTTGTCTATGCGCGCTATTACATGTCGCCGGCGGATCCGGTGCCGCGTTTCTTCTCCTTTTTTCTCGCTTTCATGGGAGCCATGCTCGGCGTGGTGATGGCGGGCAATCTGATCCTGCTCGTCGTCTTCTGGGAGCTGACCAGCATCTTCTCCTTCCTGCTCATCGGCTACTGGTATCAGAACGCCAGTGCCCGTGACGGCGCGCGCATGGCGTTGACCGTCACCGGTCTCGGCGGTCTGTGCCTTCTCGTCGGCGTGCTTCTCCTCGGCCATATCGTCGGCAGCTATGATCTGGACAAGGTGCTCGCCTCCGGCAATATCGTCCGCCAGCATCCGCTCTTCCTGCCGGCGATGGTGTTGATCCTGCTCGGCGCATTGACGAAGAGCGCGCAGTTCCCGTTCCATTTCTGGCTGCCCCATGCCATGGCGGCGCCGACGCCTGTCTCGGCCTATCTGCATTCGGCAACCATGGTGAAAGCCGGCGTCTTCCTCATGGCGCGGCTCTGGCCGGTTTTCGCCGGCACGCAGGAATGGTTCTGGATCGTCGGCGTTGCCGGTCTCGCCACGCTGGTCCTCGGCGCCTATTTCGCGCTTTTCCAGCAGGATCTGAAAGGCTTGCTCGCCTATTCGACGATCAGCCATCTCGGCCTCATCACGGTGCTGCTCAGCCTCGGCAGCCCGCTTGCTGCCGTCGCGGCGATCTTCCACATGATGAACCACGCCACCTTCAAGGCATCGCTCTTCATGGCGGCCGGTATAATCGATCATGAGACGGGCACGCGCGACATGCGCCGCCTGAGCGGGCTCTTCCGCTATATGCCCTATACGGCGACGCTCGCCATGGTGGCGAGTGCCGCGATGGCCGGCGTGCCGCTGCTCAACGGGTTCATTTCCAAGGAGATGTTCTTTGCAGAGGCCGTCGAAACCCATCTCGAAAACACCCTCGACACCGTCACGCCCTATCTGGCGGTGGTTGCGGGTCTCTTGAGCGTCGCCTATTCGATCCGCTTCATTCACAGCGTCTTCTTCGGGCCGCCGCCGCATGACCTCCCGCGCGAGCCGCACGAGCCGCCGCACTGGATGCGCTTCCCCATCGAGTTCCTGGTGCTTGCCTGTCTTGTCGTCGGCATCGTGCCGGGCCTGACCGTCGGCCCCTATCTGCACACGGCGGTCGTTGGCGTTCTTGGCCGCGAAACGCCGCCCTACAGCCTCGCCGTCTGGCACGGTTTTAACCTGCCGCTGCTCATGAGCGCCGTCGCGCTGGCCGGCGGCGTGGCGCTCTATTTCATGCTGAAGAATTACCTTGCGGTGAGCGAGGAGGGACCTCCCTATATCAGGCATATCGGCGGCCATCGCATTTTCGAGCGCATCCTCGTCACCCTGTCCTGGCGCTGGGCGCGCCTTGCCGAGCGCTATCTCGGAACACGCCGCCTCCAGCCGCAATTGCGGCTTCTGGTGCTGGTGGCACTGGTTGCCGGAGGCCTGCCCGTCTACCGGGCGGGAGCCGCCGCCGGTATTCTGCCTGTGATCCCGGCCGATCCGGCCTTCGCGCTCCTTTGGGTGATCGGCGCCATCTGTGCGGTGGGGGCGGCGGTCCGCGCCAAATTCCACCGGCTTTCGGCGCTGATCCTGCTCGGCGGTGCCGGCCTCGTCACCTGCGTCACCTTCGCCTGGCTCTCCGCGCCTGATCTCGCCGTCACTCAGCTCCTCGTCGAAATCGTGACGACGGTTCTTCTCCTGCTTGGCCTGCGCTGGCTGCCCAAGCGCTGGGAGGACCCGGACCCGATGCCGGTGGAGATGGGCGCCCGCATCCGGCGCTACCGCGACTTCATCCTGGCGATCGCGGGCGGCGCCGGCGTGGCGTTCCTCTCCTATGTGATCATGACGCGCCCGGCAACGAGCCGGCTCGGCGATTATTTCGTCAGGCACGCCTATACCGAGGGCGGCGGCAGGAATGCCGTCAACGTCATCCTCGTCGATTTCCGCGGATTCGATACGTTCGGCGAGATCGCCGTGCTCGGCGTTGTGGGCCTGAGCGTCTTCGCGCTCCTGCGCCGCTTCCGCCCCGCGGCCGACAATGTGGATTCGCCCGATCAGCAGAAGATCCAGAACGCCTATGACGAGGCTCGGGAAGACCGCAAGGTCGGCGATACGCTGAGCGATTATCTCTCGGTGCCCGCCGTCATCATGCAATGGCTGTTTCCGGTGATCATCGTGCTCGCCATCCATCTGTTCCTGCGCGGGCATGACCTGCCGGGCGGCGGCTTTGCGGCCGGTGTGGCGCTGGCGATCGCCTTCATCCTGCAATATCTGGCGGCGGGTACCCGCTGGGTCGAGGACCATCTGCGCATCCTGCCGCTGCGCTGGATCGGCTTCGGCCTCCTGAGCGCCGCGCTCACCGGCATGGGATCGTGGTTCTTCGGCTACCCCTTCCTCACCTCGCATTTCCAATATGCCGAGCTGCCGTGGATCGGAAAGGTGCCGATGGCAAGTGCGCTGCTCTTCGATCTCGGCGTGTTCCTGCTCGTCGTCGGCGCCACCGTGCTGGTGCTGATCGCGCTTGCCCACCAGTCGATCCGCAGCCACCGGACCGATCGTTTCGTGGCGACATTGCCCAAGGAGGATGCCTGATGGAACTGATCGTCGCCCTTGCCATCGGCATATTGACCGCCTCGGGCATCTGGCTCCTGCTGCGGCCGCGTACCTTCCAGGTCATCATCGGCCTGTCGCTCATTTCCTATGCAGTCAACCTCTTCATCTTTGCCATGGGCAGGCTTAGGCTGGGCGCGCCGCCGGTGCTCGTCGATTCCGGCCTGGGGGATCCGGGCCTCTACGATGATCCGCTGCCGCAGGCGCTGGTATTGACGGCGATCGTTATCAGCTTCGCCATGACGGCGCTTTTCCTGGTGGTGCTGCTCGCCTCGCGCGGGCTAACGGGAACTGACCATGTCGACGGCAGGGAGAGGCCATGACGGCTGGCTGGCTCCATCATCTGATCATCGCGCCCATCGTGCTGCCGCTGGTGGCCGGCGCCTTCATGCTGCTTTTCGACGAGCGCCGGCGCGCGCTCAAGGCGACGATCAGCCTCGTCTCCGCCCTGCTGCTCCTCGGCATCGCGATCACCCTCATGGGACTTGCGAATGCGGCCGCTCCGGCGGCCAGTGTCTATCTCCTCGGCAACTGGCCGGCGCCCTTCGGCATCGTTCTGGTGCTCGACCGCCTGTCGGCGCTGATGCTGGTGCTGACCAGCGTTCTCGCCATCGCCTCGCTGGTTTTCGCCATGGCGCGCTGGCAGCGCATGGGGCCGCATTTCCATACCATTTTCCAGCTTCTGTTGATGGGGCTGAACGGCGCCTTCCTGACCGGAGACCTCTTCAACCTCTTCGTCTTCTTCGAGGTGCTGCTCGCTTCCTCCTATGGCCTCGTCCTGCACGGCTCAGGGCCGCAGCGCGTCAAGGCCGGGCTGCACTATATCGCGTTCAACCTGGCGGCCTCGGCGCTGTTCCTCATCGGCGTGAGCCTTCTCTACGGCGTCACCGGCACGCTCAACATGGCCGATCTCGCGCAGCGCATTCCCCTGGTCGCGCCGGAAGACCGCATGCTGCTTGAAGCCGGCGCCGCCATTCTGGGCATCGCCTTCCTGGTCAAGGCGGGCATGTGGCCGCTGAGCTTCTGGCTGCCGCCGGCCTATGCCGCAGCCGCGGCACCCGTGGCCGCCATCTTCGCCATCCTGAGCAAGGTCGGCATCTATATTCTGTTGCGCCTGTCGCTCCTGTTCTTCGGCGGTGGAGCCGGCGCCTCGACCGGCTTCGGCAGTGAGTGGCTGCTCTTCGGCGGCATGGCGACCATGGCCTTCGGCCTCATCGGCGTGCTGGCGTCGCAGGCGATGGGCAGGCTTGCCGGCTACAGCGTGCTCGTTTCGTCGGGCACGCTGCTTGCCGCCATCGGCATCGGCAATACGGCGATCACCGGCGGCGCGCTCTTCTATATGGTCTCCTCAACGCTGACGATCGCGGCCTTCTTCCTGCTGATCGAGCTGGTCGAGCGCGGCCAGGATACCGCCGCCGCCGTTCTCGCGGTGACGATGGAAGCCTATGGCGACGAATATGAGGACGCCGTCGACGAGGAGGTCGGCCTGGCCATTCCGGCGACGCTCGCCATTCTTGGCGCCTGCTTCGCCATATGCGGCGTGCTGCTCATTGGCCTGCCGCCATTCTCCGGCTTCGTCGCCAAGTTCCTGCTGATCGCCGCGATCTTCAATCCCGCAGGTCTTGGCGGTCCGGTCGAGATATCCCCGATGGACTGGACATTGGTGACGCTGATCATCCTCTCCGGCCTTTCCGCGATGATCGCCATGACGCGCACCGGCATCCGCACCTTCTGGGCCTCGCTCGAAGGCAAGGTGCCGCGCGTGCTTGTCATCGAGGTCGCACCCGTCGCCGGCCTTCTCCTGCTCTGCCTGCTGCTCACCATCCAGGCGGGACCGGCGATGCGCTATATGGAGGCCGTGGCGCAATCCCTGCATGCGCCCCAATATTATATCAACAGCGTCCTGGCAGCACCGCAGGCGGGGGAAAGCTGATGACCCGCCTTCTGCCCTATCCGCTGCTTGCGCTTTCACTGCTCCTCATGTGGCTCCTGCTCAACGGCTTCTCCGCCGGCCAGCTGCTGCTTGGCGCTGCCGTCGCCATTCCTGCCACATGGGCGATGCGGGCGCTCGATCCGGCAAAGCCGCGCGTCAGGCGCTGGCGCGTCGCCGCGGTGCTCTTTGCGCGCGTCTTCGCCGACGTCATCAAATCCAATTTCGATGCCGCGCGTATCATCCTCGCCGATGGCGGAAGAATCCGCTCCGGCCTCGTGGAGGTTCCGCTCGATTTGCGCGATCCAACCGGGCTTGCGCTGCTTGCCTGCATCCTCACCTGCATGCCGGGAACGGCATGGGTCGAGTATAATGCCGCGAGCAGCGAACTTCTCATGCATGTGCTTGACCTGGACGCGGAGGAGGATTGGCGCGACGTCGTTAAGGAACGTTACGAACGGCCGATCAGGGAGATATTCGAATGAGCGCGGTCATCCTATTCTGGTCGGTGTCGATCGCACAGCTGCTGCTCCTGGCGGCGATGGCGCTTGCCCTGTTCCGGCTGCTTCGCGGCCCTCGCGCGCAGGACCGCATCCTCGCCCTCGATGCGATTTATGTAAATGCCATGCTGCTGCTCGTCACGCTCGGCATCCGCACCGGCAGCCCGCTCTATTTCGAGGCTGCGCTGGTCATCGGCCTTCTCGGCTTCGTCGCCACGCTGGCGCTTGCCAAATTCCTGATGCGCGGGGAGGTGATCGAATGATGAATGCCCCCGAACTACCCCTGTGGGCTGCGCTCCTGACCAGCTTCTTCCTGCTCCTCGGCGCGACCGTCACCTTGGTCGGCTGCATCGGCCTCGTCCGCTTCAAGACCTTCTACGAGCGCATCCACGCGCCGACCATGGGCACGAGCTGGGGCATGGGTGGCATAATTCTCGCCTCGATCACCTTCTTCAGCGTGATCGGTTCGAGGCCGGTCCTGCATGAAGTGCTGATCGCGGTCTTCGTCACCGTGACCACGCCTGTCACGCTGATGCTCCTCTCCCGCGCCGCCCTCTACCGCGACCGCACGGACGACAGCCGCCGCCTCCCGCATTCGGACGATCAGGGCTGATCGCCGTCCGGAGCGGCTCAGCTTCGTGGTACAAGGAGGTTTGCATCACGGGCCAGCCGCCACCGGCCATCGGCTTCCTTGCGCAACAGTGTCAGAGTGTAGCCGGACCGACGGGTGCTTTCGCCATTGGGGGAGGTGACGGTCATGTCGATATGGGTGCGGATGAATGCCCCACTCGCCAAGCACCTGCAACTCCACGATCTTGCACGTGCCCTCCATTTGCACGCCGGCCATGCCTTTCGAGGCCTCGGCAAACATCTGCCTGCCGAACGGCTCCTGGCCGGGAACCATGAAAACCACGTCTTTCGTCATGAGGGAAAGAACGGTTTCAATATCGCCGTCCTTGCTCGCGGCCATCCAGGTGTCGATCACCTGCCGGATTGCGCGTTCGTCCTCCGTCATCAGCACCTCCTCATTCTGACAGCCTGTGAAGATCGGTCCGCCGACCACCTGATCCTGCCATAGAGGAGCACCGAAGCATATCCATGAGCTGCCGGTCGGCGATCTGCTGCAGGCGGACGGGCTGTCATCGCTCCCATGCGACCGAATGTCCGCATCATCCTCAATCTTTTCAACATGGCTTGATCTGGATCAATTCCATTCTTATTGAAATTTCAGAAATTACTGAAAATTCGAAAAGGACAGAATTGCACCATGGAGCTCCCACCCATCGTTCAGTCCTTCGTGCTGCATTTCGGCGAAATGGGCAGCCGTTGGGGCATCAACCGCACCGTCGGCCAGATTTATGCGCTGCTCTATGTTTCGCCGGAGCCGCTTTGCGCGGACCAGATCGTCGAGGCGCTGGGCATCTCACGCTCAAACGTTTCGATGAGCCTGCGCGAATTGCAGGGCTGGAACCTCGTCGTTCTGAAGCACCTGCCGGATGACCGGCGGGATTTCTTCACCACACCAGATGATATCTGGCAGATCCTGCGCACCCTCGCCGAAGAGCGCAAGAAGCGCGAGATCGACCCGACCATGACGGTATTGCGCGAGATCCTGATGCAGAGCCCTTCAGGCGAGGCGGAGCGTTATGCGCAGGACCGCATGGCGGACATGTACGGCCTCATCGAGCAACTGACCAGCTGGTATGATGACGTCAAGCAGCTCGATACCGACCGGCTGGCGACCCTGCTTTCACTCGGGGCAAAGGTCACCCGCTTTCTCGAAACGAAGGACAGGATCGTCTCCTTCGGCAGGGGGCGCCAGCCCGGCAAGAAGGATGGTGAAAGCGCGTGAACGCCGTTGTCTCCAGCGATTTCGCCGAAAGTGACGCTGACGAAGCGTCGATAGCGCGTGCGAAATCCTCATCCGGATCGTCTCATTCCGAATCGTCTCCCAAGACGAGGCCCGGAGCAGGTGCGGTGCTGCAAGCCGGCGCCGCACTGCTCTGGCTGCCGCAGGCGGCACTTCTCGCCTATGCGCTTGATATCATCACCGACGACGGCGCCCGGCGGCAGATAATCTGGGTCGCCGCAGCCATCTTCGGCATCGGCATCCTGCGCGCCGCACTGGACGCCGCCGGTAACCGGCTCGCCTTCAAGGCAGCGCGCGCAACGCTTGCCGCCATGCGGCAGCGGGCGATAGCCGCACTCGGGGCAAGATCGCCGCTCGATACGGCGCGCCCCGCTTCCGGCTTCGCCGCCAGCGTCATTGCCGAGCAGGCGGAGGCGATCGTTCCCTATCTCGCCCGTTTCCAGCCGGTGCGGCTGCGGGTGACGATCGTACCGCTCGCCATCCTGGCCGCGGTTCTCTGGTTCTCATGGGCGGCGGCGCTGGTGCTCCTGGTAGCCGCGCCGCTCATCCCGGTCTTCATGGCGCTGATCGGCTGGCGGGCCAAGGCGGCGAGCGAGGCGCAACTTGCCGAGCTTGGCGGCATGAACGGCTTCCTGCTCGACCGCCTGCGCGGACTCGCCACCATCCGCGCCTTCGGCGCCATCGATCTCACCGCCCGCCGCCTGCGTGACAATGCCGAGGCCTTGCGCCGGCGCACCATGGCGGTTCTCCGCATCGCCTTCCTGTCATCGGCGGTTCTTGAACTCTTCTCCGCCCTCGGCGTCGCCATGGTCGCCGTCTATATCGGTTTCCATCTGCTCGGCCAGCTCGATTTCGGCGCCTGGGGCGGCAAGCTCTCGCTGGCGCAAGGCTTCTTCATCCTGTTGCTGGCGCCCGCATTCTTCGAGCCGCTGCGCGATCTCTCCGCCGTATGGCACGACCGTGCCGCCGGCGAAGCGGCGATGAAGGCGCTCGGGGCACTTTCGGAGGACGGTGCGCCGTTGGTCGGCAAAGGGGAGGTTCGCTCGCCGGTTCCGGTTCGCAAACCGGTATCCCTCCAACTCTCCAACATCCGCTTCCGCCATGCCGGCAGCAATGATCTGCTGTTCGATGATTTCAGCCTTTCCATCGCGCCGGGCGAGCATGTCGCCTTGTTCGGCCCGAGCGGCTGCGGCAAGTCGAGCCTTCTGGCGCTGGTTGCCGGCCTCGTCACGCCCGAAGAGGGGCGGGTCACGGTCGGCGGTGTGCCGCTCAACGACGAGACGGCGGCCGATCTGCGCCGGCACATGGCCTGGGTAGGGCAGAAGCCACATATTTTCGCCGGCTCGGCGAAGGCCAATGTCACCCTCGGGCGGGAAGGCATGGACAGGGCGCGGGTCGATGCCGCCCTTCATCTGGCTGCGCTCGGCACGATCGAAACGGTGCGGGATCGCGCGATCATTGGCGAAAACGGCGTTGGCCTTTCCGGCGGCGAGGCGCTGCGCCTGGCGCTGGCCCGCGCCGCGCTGAATGCCGATGCCGGCATCATCCTCGCCGACGAGCCGACCGCACATCTCGACAGCCACACGGCCGCAAAGATCACCGAAAACCTCATGGCGCTGGCCGAGGGCCGGATCCTGGTCGTCGCCACCCACGACCGGGCGCTCGCCGCGCGCATGGACCGGGTCATCACGTTCGATGATGCCGCCGCCTCGGCCGCAGCACAAAAGAAGAGGGTGGCACGATGAACATGCTGCGCCACCTCCGCCCTGTGCTGGCCCTGTTCTTCGCCGAGCGCCGCGCCATGCTGCTCGCCGGCATGGCGCTGGCCGCGGCCACGGTGCTCGCCGGCATCGCGCTGCTCGGCCTCTCCGGCTGGTTCATCACCGCCACGGCCATTGCCGGGCTTTCCGCCGCGACGGCCTTCGCCTTCGACGTCTTTGCGCCCGCCGCCGGCATCCGCTTCCTGGCGATCCTGCGCACCGGCGCCCGCTATGGCGAGCGGCTCGTCACCCATGATGCGACGCTCGCCGTGCTCGCCGCCATGCGCGAGAAGCTGTTCCGCGCCTGGGCCGGACCGGGCGCCGCGCATGATCTCCTGATGCGCCCGGCGCGTCTCCTCTTCCGCCTGACCGCCGATATCGATGCGCTGGATTCGCTCTATCTCCGCGTTCTGGTGCCGGCGGGCGCAGCGCTCGCCGCAGCCATTGCGGCGGGAGCGGCCTTCTATCTCATGTCGCCGCTGTTCGGCCTGGCCGTCGCCGGCCTGCTGCTTCTGGCCGGGCTCGGCCTGCCGACGATCACCGCCATTGCCGCCGAAAAGCCGATGCGCCGCCGCGCCAAGGCGGTGGAAGCACTGCGCGCCCGCACCATCGACCTCGTCGCCGGTCAGACGGAGCTTCTCATGGCGGGGCGCCTGGATGCAAAGGCACAGGCCGTCGCCTATGCCGATCGCCGCCTTGCCGAGGCCGATGATGCGCTGAACCGGCTGGATACGGCACTTGCCGCAGGCTTCGGATCGACGGGGGTGCTGCTGCTTGCCGGGGCTCTCGTCGGCGTCACCATGCTGGTGCAGGCGGGCACGATCGGCGCGCCGGTCGCAGCGCTCGGCATTCTCGTCGCGCTTGCCGCGATGGAACCCTTTGCCGCCCTGCGGCGCGGTGCGATGGAGCTCGGCCGGACAGTGCTTGCCGCGCGCCGGCTGACGCCGCGCCTGAGCGCCGCCGACGAGCCATCGCAGCGCCATGCGCCGGAGAAGGGCAGGGCGGCTCGCCTCGTCTCTGTCACCGCCTGCCATCGCGGCAGGGAGAAGCCCGCGCTTCACGACATCTCATTCGATATTGGTGCCGGGGAGAAACTTGCCCTGGTCGGAACCAGCGGCGCAGGAAAATCCACGCTGCTCGCCTTGCTCGCAGGCGAAATCGCACCGCGATCCGGAACGGTGGAAGCTGTCCCGGCCACGCTTCTCACCCAGCGCACCGAGCTTTTTCAGGATAGCTTGCGCGAAAATCTTCGCCTCGCCAATGCCGCAGCCGACGATGCGGCGCTGTGGGCAGCATTGGAGGATGCCGGCCTCATCAGCACCGTTGCAGCCATGTCCAATGGCCTCAACGCCCGACTGGGCGAGGGTGGCCTCGGCCTTTCCGGCGGCCAGTCGCGGCGTCTGGCGCTGGCGCGGCTTTTCCTGCGCGACACGCCGCTCTGGCTGCTCGACGAGCCGACCGAGGGGCTGGATGCGCCAACGGCGAAGGATGTGCTTGCCCGGCTTGAGCGAAAGGCGCGCGGCCGCACGCTGGTGATCGCCACCCACACGCAGCGGGAAGCCGCATTGGCCGACCGCATAATTGTGCTGGATCAAGGCGGGATTGCCCGTTCTGTTGGTAAAGCTGACCCTGGCTTCTTGCACATTGTTAACGGATTGCGGGAAGTATAACCGCAGAATTCAACCGATTCCCGATGGCATCGGAGAGAATAGTTGAGAAAGGAGCGCCGGTGGCGCCGGCGGAAAAGCAATGGAATTCGACATTGTCTCACTATCGCGTCTGCAATTTGCAATAACCGCGCTCTACCATTTTCTTTTCGTGCCGCTGACGCTTGGTCTTTCCGTCCTGCTGGCGATCATGGAAACCGTCTATGTCATGACGGGCCGCAAGATCTGGCGTCAGATGACCAAATTCTGGGGCACGCTCTTCGGCATCAACTTCGTCATGGGGGTCGCCACCGGCATCGTCATGGAATTCCAGTTCGGCATGAACTGGAGTTACTACAGCCATTATGTCGGGGATATTTTCGGGGCGCCGCTCGCCATCGAAGGGTTGATGGCCTTCTTTCTCGAGGCGACATTCGTCGGCCTGTTCTTCTTCGGCTGGGACAAGCTCTCCCGGATCGGCCATCTCGTCGCCACCTATTGCGTTGCCGCCGGCTCCAATTTCTCCGCGTTGTGGATTCTGATCGCCAATGGCTGGATGCAGAATCCGGTCGGCTCGGCCTTCAACCCGCAGACCATGCGCATGGAGATCACCGATTTCTATGCCGTGCTGATGAACCCTGTCGCCCAAGCGAAATTCGTCCATACGGTCTCGGCCGGCTATGTTACGGCGGCGATCTTCGTGCTCGGCGTCTCGGCCTGGTATCTCCTGAAGGGCCGCTCCACCGAGCTCGCCAAGCGTTCGATGACGGTTGCCGCCTCCTTCGGCCTCGCGGCATCGCTCTCGGTCGTCGTGCTGGGTGATGAAAGCGGCTATCTCTCGACCGAGCATCAGAAGATGAAGCTCGCCGCCATCGAGGCCATGTGGAACACCGAGCCGGCGCCCGCCGCCTTCACAGCCTTCGGCTTCCCCGATCAGGAGGCGCGCGAGACGCATTATGCCGTGCATATCCCGATGGTCATGGGCCTGATCGGCACGCGCTCGCTGACGACGCCGATCCCCGGCATCAACCAGCTCGTGGAGACCGCCGAAGGTCATATCCGCAACGGCATCATCGCCTATGACGCGCTGCAGAAGATCCGTGCTGCCGGCAGCGAGGCAGCGGTTCCGGCGGATGTGCGCACCGCCTTCGAGGACAATGGCCGTTGGCTCGGCTATGCGCTTCTGCTCAAGCGCTATGTCGATGATCCGCGCACCGCGACCGAGGCGCAGATCCAAGCGGCCGCCAATGATACGGTGCCGGGCGTGCTGCCGCTCTTCTGGTCCTTCCGCATCATGGTGGGCCTGGGCTTCTTCTTCATCCTGCTGACGGCGACGTTTTTCGTGCTCTCGGCCCGCCGCGCGCTCGATCATTATCCGTGGCTCCTGCGGGTCGCCGTCTTCGCCATTCCGCTGCCGTGGGTCGCCGCCGAGCTCGGCTGGGTGGTCGCCGAGTTCGGCCGCCAGCCCTGGATCATCGAGGGCGTGCTGCCGACGGCCGCCGCCGTCTCCAATCTCGGTGCGGCCAGCGTGCTGATGACCATCGCGGGTTTCGTGGTGATCTATACGGTGCTGATCATCATCGAGATGACCCTGATGCTGCGCGCCATCAGGCAGGGGCCGGAACCCGATACCGAGCCTGAAGCGATCCTCGCTTCCTCAACCTTTGCACCGGCGGAGTAAGAGACATGATACTCAGCGAATTGATCGATTACGGAACCCTGCGCCTGATCTGGTGGGTTCTCCTCGGCGTGCTGCTCATCGGCTTCGCCGCCCTCGATGGTTTCGATCTCGGTGTCGGCATGCTCCTGCCCTTCGTCGGCCGCAACGATATCGAGCGCCGCGTCGTCATCAACACCATCGGTCCGGTCTGGGAAGGCAATCAGGTCTGGCTGATCCTCGGCGGCGGCGCCATCTTCGCCGCCTGGCCGCCACTTTACGCAGTATCCTTCTCGGGCTTCTACCTCGCCATGTTTGTCATCCTGGCGGCACTGATCCTGCGTCCTGTCGGGTTCAAATACCGCAGCAAGCGCGACAGCATACGCTGGCGCTCGGGCTGGGACTGGGCGCTATTCACGGGCGGCTTCGTTCCCGCGCTGATCTTCGGCGTCGCCGTTGGCAATGTGCTGCAGGGCGTGCCGTTCCGCTTCGCCGACGATATGCGCATCTTCTATGAAGGCTTGTTCTTCGGCCTGCTCAATCCCTTCGCGCTACTCTGCGGCCTCCTTTCGGTCTCGATGCTTGCCATGCATGGCAGCGCCTGGCTGGTGCTCAAGACGGATGGCAAGATCGCCTGGCGCGCGCGGGATTTTGGCAGCGTGGCGGCGCTCGTCACGCTTGTGCTCTATGTCGCGGCGGGTGCTGTACTCTGGGCCTATATAGGCGGCTACCGCGTCACCAGCGCGATCGACCCGGCCGGCCCGTCGGATCCGCTCCTGAAGACGGTGGTGACGGAACACGGCGCCTGGTTCGCCAATTATGCCGCCCATCCCTGGCTGCTCGCCGCGCCGGCGCTCGGCATCATCGGCACGCTCGCCACCTTCATTGCGCTGCGCAGCAAGGCGGAAATCCTGCCGCTCCTGACCGGCAAGCTCGCAATCTTCGGCATCATCTCCTCGGTCGGCGTATCGATGTTCCCCTTCATCCTGCCTTCGTCGATCGATCCGAGATCGAGCCTCACGGTGTGGGATGCCTCCTCCAGCCACCAGACGCTGTTCATCATGCTGGTGGTGACGGTGATCTTCCTGCCGATCATCGTCGCCTATACGACCTGGGTCTATCACGTCCTGTGGGGCAAGGTGGATGCAGCGAACGTGACCGACAAGAGCAGCCATTCTTATTGAGGGAATAGGGGAGTAAGGGAGTAGGGGAGTATGTTGGCACAAGACATACTCCCTTATTCCCCTACTCCCTTGATGACCAATCAAGGAGACCGAAACATGTGGTATTTTTCCTGGCTTCTCGGGCTGCCGCTGGCAGCCGCCTTCGCCGTCCTCAATGCTATGTGGTACGAGCTGATGGATGACCGGGCCCGGCAGCAGGCCGCGCGCCAAGTCCCTCATCTTCCGGCGGCGCGCGTCAAGGCATCCGCTCGAAAGCGGTAACCGGCTTTCAATAAAAAGCGCCAGGCGTCCGGAAACGCCTGGCGCTTCAGGATGAAATGCCGCCGCTTCAGGATTTGGTGAGCGCCGCCAGCCGCGACGACGCAGCGGCAAAGCCTTTCAGGGAGATATTGCCGTTCACGTCCTGGCCGCCATTGAAGGCGGTCATGCTGATCACCGCCTGCTTGCCCTTGGCGAGCGCGGTCATCGCCTTGCTGTCGAAGGAGAGCGGTGCGATGCAGCCCTGCGGCAGACAGGTGCTGATGCTGGTCTTGGTCAGGTCCGTGTCGTCGACCTTGATCTGCACGCCTTTGGAAATGTCGAGCCCGAAGGGCAGGACGAGCGTCGAATTGGAAACGCCCGTCTTGGCGTCAGGGGCGCCGAGTGCGATCATCAGCACCCTTTGCCCGGTCTTGCCGTCCACCTGCTCCTGCGTCATCTGGCAGTTGCGCTTTTTCGCGTCGGTAGAGGTCTGGCAATTGATCAGCCAGTCGCCGAACGTCTCGGAAAGCGCGGTTGGTCCCTCGCTCTGTGCCGGAGCGGGACTGGGCAGCACAAGCGCACCACCCGTGGCTGCGGTGAGCGCCAGGGCTGAGAGCAGGGCGGTGCGTTTTTGGTGGCGTGGTTTGAAAAGTATAGCCATGTCTTTCTCTATCCAATTCTGATTCTGTAAATGTTTTTAGGTATCTTTGTCTTACAAATGACCTGTGATCAAGATGCGTTCTCGCGTATATCTCCTTCCTTTTTCTTTTCAATGAAATAGACCATGCCGATGCCATGTCCGCGGCTGGTATTGAATGTTTCCCCGACGCTGAAAAAGAGAATCACTCTGCCCGGCAAGGTGATTGGCTGGTCTTTTTTCCAGCAGTCATCACGCGAATCATGGGTGGCGATCTTCCCGGTCCGCCGATAGTCTGTCTCTTGCAGCGCACATGAAGCGGTTCCTCTTTTCCAAACTGTCGGTTCTTGTCAGAAATCCTGTGTTGGGGTTTCATTGCATTTGGGAGATTTCATGAAACTCCGGAACGATCAATTTTTAGTTGAATTCTTTTCATTCTACTAACCATATAGTTGCATCGGTGCAATAACCGATGATAGTGGTAAATCAACAATAACGATAATTGTCAGTTGCGTTCCCGGTAAGACGTGGGATGAACTCGGGCAGTCGCGTCTGCTCCGCGGATCGAAGTGTTCTTGATCGACGCTTCGTGGGTGAGGGGAGATGTTTGCCTGCCATGAATGGAAGGAACATTGTCACGATAATTATTCATACGAATGAAGAAATTATTGAGCGAAGGCAGCGCCCTTCATTTTTCAATGGCAGTTATGGATATGACACAATGAATACTATTTTCGATAACAGGCGCGTCTTTCCGGCGGATGGCGGAAAGGATACCGCGCAATTTCCGGATTTTCCCGGCGAACGACTGACCGCCCTGAACGGGGCGCTGATCCATGCGGTTTCCCCGGCGGGGGCCGCCTTGTTCCGTCCCGCCGAGCCGCTCGCCATGGTGATCCTCTCGGCCGTGCGGGATGTCGAGTGGTCGCTCGGAGCGGGAGCCACCCAGGTCTTCGATGCGCCTGCCGGCATGGTGCTGGTCTTCCCCGCGGGGAGCCAGTCCATGCTGCGCTGGCCGACCGACAAGGAAAGCGTGTCGGTGGCGCTTTCCGGCGAGAGGCTGGAGGGGCTGAAGGAATTGTCAGAGGAGTTGAGCGAGCCGCCTTTCTCGGTGGCGAGCCGCCATGTCGATTCCAAATGCCTGCAGGTGGCGCATCTCCTGCGTGGTGAATTGCAGAAGCAGGCCCCCGCCAATGAGCGTTATCTGGATGCGTTGATGACCGTGGTCGCCACGCTTCTCCTGCGCAATCATGTCGACAAGCGTCGGGAGAAGAAGGAATCAGGAGGGCTCTCCTACCAGGCGTCGCGCCGGATCGAGGCCTATCTCCGGGAGAATTTCTGCAACAAGATCTCCATCGCGGAGATGGCGGCACAGGTCGGCATCTCGCCCGGCCACTTCCTCACCTCCTTCCGCGAGAGCTTCGGCCAGACACCGCACCAATATCTCCTCACGCTGCGGCTGAACGAGGCGGAAAGGCAGTTGCGCGAGAGCGACATGCCGCTTTCCAGCATCGCTGAGATGATCGGCTTCTCCAGCCAGAGCCACATGACCACGGCGCTGAAGAAGAACAAATTCGCCACTCCCGGCGAAATCCGCCGCCGCCGGTTGTTCGCGAAACCGGTCGGACAGGAGGTTCGCGCCGCGGAATAGGGTGGCCTGAAACAAAAATGCCGGGCACATCCCCCGATGTGCCCGGCATCATTTGCTGATGATCGTCGGCCTATTCGGCCGGCTGCAGCACCTCCGGCGCGGCGAGCGGCCGGCCGCTCAGTGCGGCAGCGAGCTTATCCGTATCGAGCTCCTTCTCCCAGCGGGCCACGACGATAGTGGCAACGGCATTGCCGACGAGGTTCGTCAGCGCGCGGCATTCGGACATGAAGCGGTCGATGCCGAGGATCAGCGCCATGCCCGCCACCGGAACGGCAGGGACGACCGAGAGCGTCGCCGCAAGAGTGATGAAGCCGGCGCCGGTGATGCCTGCGGCACCCTTCGAGCTCAGCATCGCCACGAGCAGCAGCAGGATCTGGTCGCCGATCGAAAGCGGGATGTCCATCGCCTGCGCGATGAAGAGGGCTGCCAGCGTCATGTAGATATTGGTGCCGTCGAGATTGAAGGAATAGCCGGTCGGCACGACCAGGCCGACGACGGACTTCTTGCAGCCCGCCTTTTCCAGTTTTTCCATCAGCGAAGGCAGCGCCGCTTCCGACGAGCTGGTGCCCAGCACGAGCAGCAGCTCCTCCTTGATGTAGCGGATCAGCGCCAGGATCGAGAAGCCGTTATAGCGGGCCACGGCGCCAAGGATGACCACCACGAACAGCACCGCCGTCAGATAGAAGGTGCCGACGAGCATCGCCAGGTTGGCGACCGATGCAATGCCGTATTTGCCGATGGTGAAGGCCATCGCGCCGAACGCGCCGATGGGCGCTGCCTTCATCAGGATCGCCACCAGCTTGAAGATGGGCGTCGAAAGCGCCTGCAGGAAGGAGAGGACCGGTGCGCCTTTCTCGCCGACCATGCCGAGCGCGATGCCGAACAGGACAGAGAAGAACAGCACCTGCAGGATATCACCCGAGGCGAAGGCGCCGACGATGGTCGAGGGGATGATGTTGGTCAGGAAGCCGGTGATGCTCTGTTCATGCGCCTTCGTGGCATAGCTCGCCACCGCCTTGGTGTCGAGCGAGGCGGGATCGATATGCATGCCGCTGCCGGGATGGATGACATTGGCGACGATCAGGCCGACGATCAGTGCCAGCGTCGAAAACGTCAGGAAGTAGAGCATCGCCTTGCCCGCGACGCGGCCGACCTTCTGCAGGTCTGACATGCCGGCAATGCCGGTCGCCACCGTCAAAAAGATGACGGGTGCGATGATCATCTTGACCAGCTTGATGAAGGCGTCCCCGAGCGGCTTCAGGCTGGCGCCGAGCTCGGGGTAGAAATGGCCGAGCGCGATGCCGGCGGCGATCGCCACCAGCACCTGCACATAGAGATGGCCATAGATGGGTGTTTTCCCGCGCGGGCTTTCCGCGCTCAACTGTGTCGGGCTCATGAGTTCCTCCAGTGGGTGTGCCCCCCGGCGCTCGACAGCTCCTCCGCCGATCTCCCGGGATTGCCAGACATGCGGGCGTTTCATCGCCCGCGTGGTGCTTTACCGGAGCAATCGCCGTGCCAAACTTTTGCCTTAGAGGTAAACAATTGATTTCATTGCGGGAAGAAGAAGGCTGGTCGTCACTAATCCAGCAGCTTGTGCGAAAATTCGCACGATTATCCTTGTTTTCCGTCTGGATTTCTGCACATTCCGGCTATGAAGATGATCTCAATGCCACTGGCCGGCGGCGCCGATGAAGGGCAGGGGCTGTTTTCCCGCGCCGCGATACAGTGGACCGTCTATGCGTTCCTCGCCGCTGCCGCTCTGCTCGCTGCCCTGTGGCTTGCCGGCGATTACGGCCGGGAGCGGGCCTATCGGGCGCTCGATGCCCGCACCCGCAACGCGGCGGCGCTCAATGCCGTGGTGCTGCGCACCGTCTTGGAGAAGCAGCGCTCGCTGCCCTTCGTTCTCGCTCAGGACAGGGATATAGGCACCGCGCTCGCCGCCGGCGATCCCGCGCTGTTCCATGGCCTCGATCGGAAGCTCGAATCCTTGATCGATGAGACCGGCGCATCCGTCATCTACATCCTCGACAAGAGCGGCCGTGCGGTTGCCGCCAGCAACTGGCGCACGCCGACCAGTTTCGTCGGCCATAATTATGCATTCCGGCCCTATTACAGCGAGGCGGCCAAATCGGGCGCGGCGGAATATTATGCGCTCGGCACCGCCAGCCTTCGCCCCGGTCTCTATATCTCGCGGCGTGTCGAGGGGCCGCAGGGGCTGCTCGGCATTGTCGTCGTCAAGCTGGAGTTCGATCAGGTCGAGGCGGACTGGCAGCATGCGGCGGGCGCGTCCTATGTGACCGATGGCCATGGCGTCGTGCTGGTGACGAGCGTTCCGCAATGGCGCTTCATGACGCTGACGGATATTCCGCCGCAAAGTCAGGCCGCGCTGCGCGAGAGCCTGCAATTCGGCGATGCGCCGCTGGCAACGCTTCCCATTCTTCCTCATTCGCCGGAAGAGCAGCCGGATATCGTCCAGGCGTCCATGCCGAATAGGCGCCCGGCTGATTTCGTCCGCGTCAGCGTGCCGGTGCCGACCACCGCCTGGACGTTGCACATGCTGGCGCCCGCCGCACAGGAGGTCCGCGCCGGCGTGCGCGAGGCGCGCTCACTCGCCGTCCTGGGGCTGATCCCGGTGCTGGCGCTGGCGGCGTGGCTGCTCTACCGGCATCAGCGCATCCTGCGCCGCGCGGCTGAGGCGCGTGCGGCACGCGAGGAGCTGGAGCAGCGCGTCAGCGAACGCACGGCGGAGCTGAGCGCCACCAACAAGCGGCTCGAATTCGAGGTCGAGGAACGCCAGAAGACCGTCCTGCGCCTGCAGGAGGTGCGCGAGGAACTGGCCCAGGCCAACCGGCTGGCCATTCTCGGCCAGGTGGCCGCCGGCATCACCCACGAGATCAATCAGCCTGTTGCCGCGATCCGCAGCTATGCCGATAACGCCCGCACCTTCCTCGAGCGCGACAAGCCTGCGGCCGCCGGCGAAAATCTTTCGGCCATCGCATCGCTCACCGAGCGCATCGGCACCATCGCCGATGGCTTGCGAACGTTTTCGCGCAAGGGCACAGGCGGGGTCGAGCCGACCAGCGTCGCCGAGGCGATGGACGGCGCCTTCCTGCTGCTCAACAATCGCCTGCGTCAGCAGGGGGTGGAGCTTGCCTGCGATATCCCGCCGCCGGATATCCGCGTCATGGGAAACCGTGTGCGACTGGAACAGGTCTTGGTCAATCTCATCCAGAATGCGATGGAAGCCATGGAGGGGCAGGCGGATGGCCGGGTCGATCTCACCTGGCGCCGCCAAGGGAATGAGACGGAGCTTGTCGTCGCCGACAACGGCCCGGGTATTCCGCCCGAAGTGATGGAGCGCCTGTTCACGCCCTTCACCACCACGAAAAATGGCGGGCTCGGCCTCGGCCATGTCATCTGCAACGACATCATCACCGAATTCGGCGGGCGCCTCGAGGTGGAGAGCGCTCCGGGGCAGGGCACCCGCTTCATCATTCATTTGAGGAGTGTGCAATGAGTGGCGAGATCCGCCCAAAGGTCGCCTTCGTCGATGACGATGAGACGCTGCGTCGGGCCAATACACAGACATTGGAGCTCGCCGGCTTCGATGTGCTCGCCTTCGACGGGGCGAAGGCGGTGCTTGGAGCCATCGATGCCGATTTCGAGGGCATCGTCGTCACCGATATCCGCATGCCGCGCATCGACGGCTTCCAGCTCTTCCGCAAGCTGAAGGAGATCGACGCCGATCTGCCCGTCATCCTGATCACCGGCCATGGCGATATCGCCATGGCGGTCGAGGCGATGCAGGAGGGCGCCTATGATTTCATCGCCAAGCCCTATCCGGCCGACAGGCTCGTTCAGAGCGTGAAGAGAGCTGTCGAGAAGCGCCGGCTGGTGCTTGAGAACCGTGAACTGCGCCGCGCGGCTGAAGCGGCGGAGGACGAGCTTCCATTGATCGGCCAGACGCCGTCCATGGAGCGCCTGCGCCGCACGCTGCGGCAGATCGCCGATGCCGATGTCGACGTGCTGGTGGCGGGCGAGACCGGCAGCGGCAAGGAGGTCGTCGCCGATCTCCTCCACCGCTGGAGCCGCCGGCGCACCGGCCATTTCGTCGCGCTCAATTGCGGCGCGCTGCCCGAGACGGTGATCGAGAGCGAGTTCTTCGGCCATGAGCCCGGCGCCTTCACCGGGGCGCAGAAGAAGCGCATCGGGCGTATCGAGCATTCGAGCGGCGGCACGCTGTTTCTCGATGAGATCGAGAGCATGCCGCCCGCCGCGCAGGTGAAGCTCCTGCGCGTGCTCGAAAAGCGCGAGATCACACCACTCGGCAGCAATGAGGTGCGCCCGCTCGACCTGCGCGTCGTCGCCGCCTCCAAGGTCGATCTGGGCGATCCTGCCGCGCGCGGCGATTTCCGCGAGGATCTCTATTATCGGCTGAATGTGGTGACCGTGTCGATCCCGCCGCTCCGCGAGCGCAGGGAGGACATTCCGCTCCTTTTCGCCCATTTCCTCAACCGCGCCGCCAACCGCTTCCATGTCGATCCGCCTGGTGTGTCCGATGAAATCAGGCGTTATCTGCTCGCGCATGATTGGCCCGGCAATGTCCGGGAGCTGGCGCATTTCGCGGAGCGTTGCGCCCTTGGATTAATCGAAACGCCGGCCGAGAAAAAACCGGCCGGCGACGGCGAGAACCTTTCCCTGCCGCAACGCGTCGAGCGTTACGAGGCGGAGCTGATCCGCCAGGCGCTCGCTGCCAATGCCGGCGACGTGAAGGCCACGATCGAAGCGTTGGGCATCCCGCGCAAGACCTTTTACGACAAGCTCCAGCGCCACGGCATCGTGAGGTCGGGGTTTGCGAGGGGATAACTACCCGCTTGGCGGTGTCCGTGAATATCCTCTCGGCTCAAAATGTCCCGGCACCCTTTCATGAAACAAATGATGTTGCGTGATATGGGTTTTGATTCTATCACGTAACTATTCATGTTGCGTGAAATTGATTGAAGCCCTCCGCTTTATCGAACGCGATCGGCTGCAGATGCCAGGAGAACCTCGTGAAGCTGTACAATTTTCCTTGGGGACCATATCCCCGCCGCGTCGCGCTGTACCTTGCTGAAAAGGGCATCACTGACATCGAACTGGTCGAAATCGAATTCCCGCATCGGCCGGAACTCTGGCCAGAGGATTTCTTGCTGAAATTGAATCCGGCGCATTCCTTGCCCGTTCTTGACACCGGCAACGGGATGTTGATCGGCCAGTCGATCGCTATTCTTGAATATCTGGAGGAGCGCTATCCATCTCCAGATATGCTTGGAAAAACCGCAGCAGAGCGAGCGCGGACGCGCGAACTCGTGGCCATCTTTGACGAGGCGACAAGCTTCTTCGGGCTATGGGCGCGACAGGGAAGCCGTGTAAACGCCGAACGTCACACGCCAAGCGCCGAGGCGGCTTTGATCGGAGCAGAGCGCTTTGCGAGCAAGCTTCGCGTAGCGGAGGCGAAATTCATCGGCCCTTTCATCAACGGCAGCGATCTCACGATTGCGGATTGCGTCGCAATGGCCCTGGTTGAGTTTGTTGACCAGTTCTATGGTGTACCGATGCTTGCCGACTGCGCGAAGCTCGCCGGATGGTATCGACAGCTCTCAGCCAGAGAAGCAATGCGATCTCCGCGATATCCGCAGGAAATGCTGAGCCTGGCTTACGGACTACCGGAGCAGACACAGATATTTCTTTAAGCAAGCGCAGGTGACGCCAATATCTCGGCGGTGCCGCCGACCGAACGCGCCGGTTTGAATGGAAATCAATGCAGCCGGTTCTCCGTATGCTTGTTCTTCAAGCCGTCATGGCTGTGCTCCAGCGGCAGCGTCGGCTGCGGCTGTTCGGCGACCGTGCCCGGCACCTGCTGGCCGGGGCCGCCCTTGGCGATCGTCGTGCCGCCATCGGCATACCAGAGCGCGCCGGTGACATAGCTCGCCTCGTCGGAGGCGAGGAAGGCATAGACATTCGCCATTTCCTCCGGCGTCCCGCGCCGGCCGAGCACGGTGCCCGCGACCGTCATCTTTTCCATCTGCCCGTCCATCGGCCCGGTTTCCTTGTGCGTCCATGCGGTGTCTATCGGGCCGGGGCAGACGCAATTGGCGCGCACGCCATATTGGCCCTGTTCGAAGGCGACGCCTTTCATGAAGGCGTGGATGAAACCCTTGGTGCCGCCATAGGGCGCATTGTTGCCTTCGCCCATCTCGCCTGATTCCGAGCCGGCCGAAAGCACCACGCCGCGCGACTTCTGCAGGTGCGGCAGGGCGAATTTGGTCATCAGGAAGGCGGAGCGGATATTGTTGCGGATCGTCTGATCGAATGCCTCCACCGAATAGTCCTGGCATTCCGCGACCTCAACGAAAACGCCGGCATTGTTGACGAGCACGTCCAGCTTGCCGAAGCGCTCCACCGCTTTCTCCACGCATTGACGCGCCGCCTGCTCGTCCGCCACATCGCCCGGGCAGGCTTCCGCCTCGCCGCCATTCTCGCGGATTGCCCGCGCCACATCGTCGACGGGGTCGTCCGGCAGGCCTGCTACCACCACTTTCGCGCCTTCCCGCGCGAATTTATGCGCGACCGCCTCACCGATACCCGTGCCGGCTCCTGTGATGATCGCCACTTTGCCTTCCAGTCGTCCTGCCATTTTCCGGTCTCCATTTGCTCGATGATCTGTCGGTCACAAAGATGTTATTGCTTTGGTTTCTCGATGCCGCGCGGCTCGTCGGTGCGTCTGGTCTGCTGCCCGACCGAGTCCGCCTGCACCTCCTCGTCATAGGGCGGAACCTGGCCGCCGCCGACATCGCCGGCATCCGCCACGCGCCCGCCATTCGGCTCGTCCTCGGGCGTCGTCTCGGCTTCGCTCCACACCTTGTCGGGATCGCGCAGATCCTTCCGCGTCGGTGCCGCCTTGCGGCGCTCCTGCGGGGTATCCGTGCCTGTCGTCTCACTGATTTTCGGCGTCTGTCGGCCAACCTGCTTGCTGGTCATCATCGCCTCCCGTGAACGTTTCCATCTCAGGAAGGACGAACGGGGCGGAGGGCTTATTGTTCCGGCCTGTTGGTATCCAAATCCATGGCCGGCGGCAGCTTTCCGCGCGCGGTCGCCGATCAGCCAATGCTCACAATGCGTTACAGGCTGAAGCAAAATATGGCTTCAGCGTCACGAAGCTGCCCTCTACCCATGTATAACGATCGATATTCCGGTTTTTCTTTCAAAATCGGAATTTCGGGATGGCTATGCGCCGGATCACTGCATTTGCCGATCCAAATTCGTTGCTGCGACGGCCCGTCCCGGCATGTGGGGCAAGCTTTGCCGATCCGCTGCACGCCAGCCCGAAACAATGTTGCCCTCTTGGAGGAGCGTGCGACCGACGCCGGATGGAACTTTTCCGGCGTCATCGGAATTAAGGCAGAGGAAACAATCACTTCGGGAATTCATCGTGAAAATGGAGAAGGAAGGCACCGGCAGGCATCGGCCCCAGTCGCAACGGGCTGAGGGCGAGCCGTCTTCGCGGCTGGACCGGATCATGCGGAATGTGAGCATGGCGGGATGCGCGCTGCTCCTGTTCATCGCCGGTGGCATAACCACAGCAAGCGAAATCTTTCCCGGCCCGCAGATCGCCGCCGCCTATGAGGGCGGCAGGGCGCTCTACGACAAGGTCGTCAATTATCAGAACGTCTACGAGACCGATCTCTGGTATCCGCAGCCTTCCCCCAAAAAGGGCGTGACGGCCTATGTCCAGGGCAAGGCGCAGGATGGGTTGACGCTCTATACCTCAGGCGATGCGCCGGCCGCCTATCTCATCGACATGAACGGCAAGATCGTGCACGAGTGGCGCCGGCCGTTCAGCACGGTCTGGCCGAAAGGGCCGCGCGGCAAGCTCTGGCAGGCTGGCGCCCAGACCTTATCGAAGCCGCAGCCCGACCCGTTCGTTTATTTCCGCCAGGCCCATGTCTTTCCCAATGGCGATCTCCTGGCGCTCTATGAGGGCGCGGGCGATACGCCCTATGGCTATGGCCTCGTCAAGCTCGACAAGAACTCCAATGTCATCTGGAGCTACGCCGGGCGGGCCCATCATCAGTTCGACATCGGCCCCGACGGCAAGGTCTACGTGCTGACGCACGAATATTCCAAGGAGAAGCTGAAATATTACGGCCATCTGAAGCCGCCGCGCCTCGATGATTATCTCGTCGTGCTTTCGCCCGATGGCGAGGAGCTGGAGAAGATCCACCTGATGAAGGCGCTGGGGGATTCCCCCTATCGGCAGCTAGGCTATTCGGTGTCGAGTTTCTCCGTCAGCGAACCGGTTCACGCCAACGCGGTGAATTATGTGACGAAGGAAATGGCGGCCAATTTTCCTTTCGCAAGGGAAGGGCAGATCCTTCTTTCCTTCCGCGAGATCGGCACGGGAACGGTCGCGATCCTCGATCCACAGGCTAAACGGGTCGTCTGGGCCACGAACGGGCCGTGGATCGGCCAGCATGACCCGGACATATTGCCCAATGGCAACATCACGCTGTTCGACAATTTCGGCAATTTCCGGCGGCCCGGCGGGCGGACGCGCATCATCGAATTCAATCCCCGCACGATGGAGATCGTCTGGCGCTATGCCGGAACCGCCGATCATCCGCTCGATAGTCCGATCCGTGGCGACCAGCAGCGCCTCGCCAATGGCAACACGCTGATCGATGAATCCTGCGCCGGGCGTCTCGTCGAGGTGACACGGGACGGCGAAATCGTCTGGGAGTTTTTCAATCCCGCGCGCGGCGGCGATGACGGCAACAAGATAGCAATCTTTGGGTGGGCTCAACGGCCGTCCCCTTCCGACCTCGACTTCCTGGGGAAGCCTGACGGGGCAAAACAGCCAGACATGGAGACACGAACATGAAGAAGTGCATTGCCTTAATCATTTTGATGGTCACGTTGTCCGCTCCCACCGCCGCCTTCGCCTATGTCGGGCCGGGCGCCGGCCTGAGCCTGCTCGGCGCGCTGTGGGCGCTGCTGGCGGCCGTCGCCACCGCCATCTTCTTCGTCGTCGCATGGCCGATCCGCAAGATGATGCGCAACCGGCGCAGAAAGCTCGTTGCGCAGGAGGCGGGCGGCGAAACCGTTGAAAGTGTCGCCGCACCCACGGGGCAGGAAAAATAAGGAGGGCTTGCCGTGCTGGGCCTTCTCGACCTGCCGTCGCCCGTCCTGTCGCTGATCGACAGCGTTCTGGCGCCGGTCCTCCCGCCCCTGGGCCGGATCATTCTCTGGGCCGCAATCGGCGCTCTCGTGTCGATGGAGCTCTATCGCCTATTGTCGCCGCAGCAGCAGATAACCGAGATCAAGCGGGAGCTGCTGCTGACCCAGCGGCAGTTGAACGAATTCGATGGCCCGTTCGAGGAGGCGTGGACCTATATCCGGCGCATGCTCTCGCTGGCGTTTCGCCGTGTCATGATCGTGTTTCCGTCGACACTGATTGCCTCCCTGCCGGTGCTGGTTCTGATCATCTGGGCCGATGCGCATTACGGCAAGAGCTTCCCACCCCCCGGCCAGGCGATCAGCGTTCATATAACGGGCGATTATCAGGGACGCTGGGTGGATACAGGCGATGGCGCCCCGCCGAAAGCCGAGGTCATGGATGGCACCGGCCGCCGGGTGGCCGAGGTGGCGGTGCCCAAGCCCGTCAAGACCGTCCACAAATTGCGCTGGTGGAACATCCTTATCGGCAATCCCGCCGGCTATCTGCCGGATGATGCGCCTTTCGACCAGGTGGAGATCGCTTTGCCGCAGCAGCAGTTCTTCTCCTCCGGTCCGGACTGGCTGCGCGGCTGGGAGCCCGTCTTCTTTGCCTCGCTGCTCCTCTTCGCGCTGACACTGAAGATCGTCCGCCGGATAGAATGACGATCGGGGAAATGAGATGGACCAGACAGTAAACAAGTCCGCCCATATGGAGGTCGATCCGTGGACGGACAGGGTCGGCACTCTCCTCGAACGGTTTCCGGGCCTGATGATCAAGGCCGGCAATTGGGAAACGCGCATGCTGCGCGACCATCTGGCCGATATCACCATCGACCGGCCGGTCTATGTCGCGGGGCTGGCGCGCTCCGGCAGCACCATCCTTCTGGAGCTTCTTGCCCGCCATCCTGAAACCGTCACGCATCGCTATCGCGATTTTCCGCTGCTGCCGATCCCTTGGGGGTGGAACTGGTTCATCGACCGGGCCGGCAGGGTGGAGCAGCAGGCGGCGGAACGCGCCCATCGCGACCGCATCATCGTCACGCCGGAAAGTCCGGAAGCTTTCGAGGAGGTGCTATGGAGCGCGTTTTTCCCGGACTTGCATGATGAGGAGAAAAGCGCAGTGCTCGACGGCGATACTGTCCATTCCCGCTTCGAGGCGTTCTATCGCGACCATATCCTCAAGCTCCTGGCCCTGCGTGGGGGGCGGCGCTATGTCTCCAAGGGCAATTACAACGTCACCCGCATCGCCTATCTCAGGAAGATCCTGCCCGATGCGCGCTTCGTCGTGCCGATCCGGGATCCCGTCTGGCACATCGCCTCGTTGGTGAAGCAGCACCGTCTCTTCCTGACGGCCGCCGCCGAGGACGAGCGCGTCCGTCGCCATATGCGGCGTAGCGGCCATTTCGAATTCGGTCCCGACCGGCGCGCCATCAACACGGGAGCAGACGGGGCACCCGCCCGCGCGGCGCTGCACTGGCGAAACGGTGAGGAGATCGCCGGCTGGGCGGCGCAATGGGCCGATGTCTACGGCCATGTCGCTGATCTGATGAGGGACAGTGAAACGGCACAGGCAATCAGGATCGTTTGCTATGAGGATTTCTGCGCCGATCCCGGTCCGGTCTTTGCTGAGGTGCTTGCACATTGCGGGTTGGAGCGTGCCGGCCTCGTCGAGATCGCCCACACCACCATCAGCCCGCCCACCTATTACGAGCCGTCCTTCACGACAGCCGAACGCGACACCATCTGGCGCATCACCGCCGATGTCGCCGGCCGCTTCGGTTATGGCTGATGGAGGCTAATCCGCTTTCACGCCAAGCTCTTCGGCCTTTTTCTCGAATTCGTCGCGGATGTCGTTGACGGTCGGCAGGTTCAGTTCCCTCAGCTCGGCATGGATTTTCTCGGCCGGCTCGGAGTTGAGATCGCGCCGGAAATTGACGAGTACCTCCCTCGCCGAGTCGTAATCGCGAAAGCGTTCGATCTCGGCGCGGGTCGCCTCCTGGACATCCCTGAGCTTTCTGCGTTCGCTTTCGCTGCGCCCATCCGGTTTGGCCTTCATGACGGGATCGAACGCACGCTCGACGACGAAATCGACGAGTTTGCGTCTGGCATTGGCTGCCGTGGGAGCCTCCTCAAGATTTGGAAGCGTGTTCCGGTTTGCCTTTGCGCTTGGTCGAGGCCATGTCGTGCAGCTCTTTCTCGCTCATCGACTCGACCATCGATTTCGAAGCGCCTTTGAGTTCGCTCTTCTTCATCTCACCGCGCTTGGCCGCGAGCGCTGCGCCGGCCGCCTTCTGCTGGCTTTTTGACTTTGCGGGCATGTCACACCTCCGCAGTTTGGTTTCTCTCCCGGTTTAACGTTCCACAAGCTGAATTGTTCAAGGCCGGCGGAGAAGCCACTTGGAACCCGCCGGCTGTCATGGTGTTATTTCTTTTCAGCCACAACCGTCAGGGGGACGATTGCCATGCCGCCGGAAGAGATGGATATCGTGTTGACCAATCTGCCGCTCAGGATCGGTGCCTATGTTCCGGATGATCTCCTGGAGGACTGGTTCGCGCCGGGCACGGGCATGCGACCGCTGAGCGATAAGGCGCTTGCTGCGGCGGAGGCCTATGGCCGGCGGTTCGAATGTGAGTTCAAGCATTATCCCGAGCGGATGGAAGGCGTTTTCTGGAAATGGGTTCCGGCGATTTGAACGGGCACGCCGCCCGGCAGGAGTGAAGCCATGATGGAAGATGAGGTGCGCGAGGCCATAATCGCGGAACTGCAGCGCCAGGCCGAGGCAAACCCCTCGAAGCTACGGATTTCGGCCGAAGGCGAGAAGCTGGCGGTCAATGGCGAGATCGATCTGGATGCGCTCGCCATGGCCATTGTCGGCGCCGTCGCCGGAGGGCCGTAGAAGAAACCTCGATCTGCCCCGCTTTCCGACGGAACTTATGCGCTTCACGGCGATTAGAGCCGCATATCGCATGAGAAGGGAGAGAGTGAAATGCAGGTCCAGGAAATAATGACACGTGGTGCCGACGTTATCGATCCCAACACCACGATCCGCGATGCCGCCCGCCGGATGCGGGCGGACAATGTCGGGGCGCTGCCGGTGGGTGAAAACGACCGGCTCGTCGGCGTCGTCACAGACCGCGATATCACCATGCGCGCCGTCGCCGAGGATCGCCCGGCCGGCAGTACCAGCGTAAGGGAGGTGATGTCGGAGCATGTCTATTATTGCTTCGAGGATCAGGACGTGGATGAGGTGGCGGAATATATGGCCGAGCATCAGGTGCGCCGGCTGCCGATCCTGAACAGGGACAAGCGGCTCGTTGGCATCGTCTCGCTCGCCGATTTCGCCCGCTCGGGAACCGACGCCATGAAAGCCGCGCTGAGCGGCGTTTCCCAGCCGTCGGATCAGCCGCGACACTGATCGCAAAAGGGCAATCGGAAGGCAAATTTTCTGCCGCACCTGGATGACGCGGGTGCGGCCCTTTCTTGATAGGTGTTCTTTCCTTTGCTCTCATTGAGACCAACGATAGCAAAGGAAATCAGCATGCCTGGTAGTTTCGCGAACACATTAGTACAGCGCGGTGAACTGGCGCAGAAAGAGGCCCTTCTCGCAGGGTGCAATTCCCTGGATCAAATCAAAAAATACTCATCTTCCGAATAAATTTCCTCTGGTTCTGTCGGCCTGAAGGTCGTTTATTCGTTCTCTGAGCGTTGGGCTCATCATTGAGATGGAAGGGGGCGCATTCAACCTTCGGAGGAAATTCTGATGCCCTATATCGATGGTTTTGTCATACCGGTGCCCAGGGCCAACCGTGAAGCCTATAAGAAACTGGCGGAAGAAGCGGCGACGATCTTCAAGGATCATGGCGCGTTGAGCGTCGTCGAGTGCTGGGGCGATGACGTACCTGACGGCGAGGTCACCTCGTTTCCCATGGCCGTCAAATGTCAGCCGGACGAGGTTGTGTGCTTCTCCTGGATCGTCTGGCCTTCGCGCGAAGTCCGCGATGCCGGAAACAAGAAGGTGATGGAGGATCCGCGCATGAAGATGAGCGGCGACATGCCCTTCGACGGCAAGCGCATGATCTATGGCGGCTTCGAAACGATCGTCGAAAGCTGAAGCATCCGGATAATCGGCTGGCTCTTCCCAAGCGGCCATGGCTGATGCATGGTTCCCGTCAAGGACCCATGCATCCCATCGCAGCGGAGTGAGACCAGCCATGACGACGAACACCAGCACAACGGACGGCCTTTCCATATCGGCAGCCTTTGCCCCCGGAAATGTCGCCATTGTCACCGGCGCCGCCTCCGGCATCGGACTTGCAGCGGCGAAGCGCTTTGCCGGTTTCGGCATGAAGGTGGTGCTCGCCGACCGCAATATCGAAGCGCTTGCCGGTGCCGCCGATGAGGTCGCGGCTGCGGCGGTGGGCGAGGCGACTGATGTCATGGCGGTCGCCACCGATGTCGGTGACCGCGTATCCTTGCGCGCATTGGAGGAGCAGGTTCGCCAGGCGTGGGGCAAGGTGCATGTGCTTATGAACAATGCGGGCATCCAGCCGGGCAGCGCCATCTTCGGCCCGCAGGAGAACTGGGATGCGGTGTTGCGCGTCAATCTGGGCGGCGTCATCGACGGCACGCGCATCTTCGTGCCCGGGATGATCGAGCATGGCGAACCCGCGCTCGTCATCAACACCGGCTCCAAGCAGGGCATTACCACGCCTCCGGGCGATCCGGCCTATAATGTCGCAAAGTCCGGGGTGAAGACCTTCACCGAAGCGCTGCAGCACGAATTGCGCAACCGTGAGGACTGCCGGGTAACGGCGCATCTGCTGATCCCGGGCTTCGTCTTCACGCCGCTCGCGGCCGGTGGGCGAACAGAGAAGCCCGCCGGCGCCTGGACGCCGGAACAGACGGTGGAGTTCATGCTGGAAAGGCTGGGCGAGGGCGATTTCTACATATTGTGCCCCGACAACGATGTGCCTCGTGCGCTCGATGAAAAGCGCATCCGCTGGGCTGCCGACGATATTGTGCAGAACCGCCCACCGCTCTCACGCTGGCACAAGGATTATGCCGACGCCTTCAGGGCGTTTATCGAAAAAGGGTGAAGGAAAGGCCCAAAAAAACAACACCCGCCGCGGGAGGAGGTGCGGCGGGTGCTATTTGTAAAGACCGGCTGGGAGGAGGAGGTGCCGGTCTTTTATCGCAGGGGTCTGGGAGGAGGAGGTGACCCCGACGATATCTCTGAATTCTTTTAGCGCGAAACGGCCTTGCGGGCGACGTAGGGGATTTCGGCCGGGAGGATGCCGAGATCGTTCAGTTCGCGGGCCGACAGGCGGCTCAGTTCGTTCACGGTAGCGCGGTAACGGCGCCAGTTGTTGTAGGAGCGGATCAGGTTCATTTCACTCACCTAGACATATCGTTTGTTCTTGTTACGCGACGCATATAATTCCGCATCGCGAAAAGATGCAGAGACAAATTTGCATGGCTGCCTTGCAAGAAACGCTGGGATGTCTCTGTTTTTCGGCGTTTTTTCGCCATCTTCAGTCCACCGGCGGCGATTTTGCGCTGCAACAGGGCTGCCACCGCCACGATTGCGTCAAATCGGTTGAATTTGCTTAACCGCCGCTGGCCCGAGACGACCGCTTTCAGGGCAAAAAAAGAGCCGGACTTCAAAAGCCCGGCTTCAAGTTGTGAAGGTGCCCGTTGGGCAAAACCTCCAGAGGGGAACACTTGCCGCGCGCAATGGGAGGAGACGCGCCTGCAAGTGACCTTGATATGGATGAGCGCCTCGCCGTCTTCAAGCCCCTTCAACGAAAAATTTTTGACCATCCTGACAAAATTCGCCCGGCACGGTTTTCACCCTGCCATTCATGGGAAATGCTTTTCTCGGCTTGGGCCTTTTTAGGGGGCAGGGCGGAAAGAGAGTTGAAAGAAGAGGCGCTTTCAAAAAGCAAACTTTCGGCCCATATCAGCATATCGAAAACAAAGCTGATGATATTAATCATGAATTTTGACTATCAATTTTTCTCCGTATTGTGATGAAGACTTGGAAATTTGATTCTGTATTTCGATGGTTAGCTAAGTTTATTGAACGTAATTCTTAATATGTCTGAAAATATCTTATGGATAAGTGCATTGCTTTGATTTGGTGATTCTTTAGATCAGTTCTAAACGGCATCAAATTTATGCAGATCATGTGTAATTTTCTTGCGGTAGCACTTCGTGATCGCTAAAGGTGACCAAAACACGAAGGGTTCGTCCGCTATAAAGGACATGATGCATCAGCCCGGTCGGGGTGGGCATGGCCAAAGGGTGCGCGGCCTTGTCCGCGCGGCCACCGGAACAGATCGATATGCTCGTACCTTTTCTCATCATGCTGCGCGAGGGCGTCGAAGCCGCCCTGATCGTCGGTATCATTGCAAGCTATCTCCGGCAGACTGGGCGCGGCGCCTGGATGCCCGTGGTCTGGATCGGCATCCTGCTGGCGCTTGCCCTGTCGCTTGCCGTCGGCGCGGCACTGCAGTTTGCCAGCGCTGAATTTCCGCAAAAGGCACAGGAGTTTTTCGAGGCGGCAATTGGCCTTATCGCCGTGTTCGTGCTGACCTCGATGGTCTTCTGGATGCGCAAGGCGGCGCGTTCCATCAAGGCCGAGCTGCACCACTCCATCGATGCCGCCTTCGAGACTTCCACCAACAAGGGGCTGGGGCTGATCGTCATGGTGTTCTTCGCGGTTGCGCGTGAAGGATTGGAGTCGGTCTTTTTCCTGCTGGCGGCCTTTCAGCAGAGCGATGGCATGGCCGCGCCGCTCGGCGCACTTCTCGGCGTGCTGGCCGCCGCCGCCATTGGCTATGGCATCTATATCGGCGGGCTGAAGCTCAACCTGCGCCGCTTCTTCCGCTGGACCGGCGTCTTCATCCTCATTGTTGCCGCCGGCATTCTCGCCAATGCCGTCAAGGCGCTGCATGAGGCGGGCCTCTGGAACCATTGGCAGACCGTCGTCTTCGACATGAGCGGCGTCCTCCCGCTCGACAGCCCGCTTGGGTCGCTGCTTTCCGGCATGTTCGGCTATATCGACACGCCGACGGTGAGTGAGCTCCTGGCCTATGTGGCGTTCATTGTCCCCGCGCTCATCCTCTTCCTGTCGCCGCCCCAGGCTGGCCAGCCGAAGACGGCGGGCGCCGGGCAGGGTTCATGAGAAAGGTTCCGGCCGGGAATGTCTCGAGATAAGTCCATCGATCCGATGCCGCGCCTCGCCATACGCATCGGCTTGGGCGCAGCGGTGCTGCTGCTCCTCGGCGCGGGTGCTGCCTTCTATTATGCCTCGCAGTTCTCCAGCAAGGCACGCCGGGCGGCGGGTAGCAACGCGACCGTCGTTACAATTACCGGCCAGACCTGCGATCCTAACGAGCTGACCGTGCCCGCCGGCCGCGCCACATTCGAGATCGTCAACAAATCCGACCGCGCCGTCGAATGGGAGATCCTCGATGGCGTGATGGTGGTGGAGGAGCGCGAGAACATCGCACCGGGCTTCAGCCAGACGCTGAACGCACGGCTCGAGCCGGGCGAATATGAGATCACCTGCGGCCTGCTCAGCAATCCGCGCGGCAAGCTCGTCGTCACGCCCTCTGCCACGGCTTCGGCCGATGCATCCCGCCCGCAATTGACCGCCTTCATCGGCGCGCTTGCCGAATATAAGCTCTACCTCGCCGCCGGCACCAATGATCTGGTGCAGGCAACGGGCGATCTGGCCGAGGCTGTCAAATCAGGCAATCTTGACGAGGCGAAGCGGCGTTACGAGCCGGCGCGCGCGGCCTATGCCCGCATCGCGCCCGTCTCCGAGATATTCTCCGATCTCGATACGGCGATCGATGCCCGCGCGGATTATTACGAGAAGCGCGAGGCCGATCCGGCCTTCGGAGGCCTGCACCGTATCGAATACGGTCTGTTCGCGCAAAACAGCACGGAAGGCCTGGAGCCGGTCGCCGACAAGCTCGTCGTCGATGTCGCTGCGCTGCAGGGCCGCATCCACGATATGCGCATCCCGCCGGAAAAGATGATCGGCGGCGCCGCCACCCTGATCAACCGCTTCGCCACCGCTGCGCCGGGTCAGGAGGAGGATCGCTACGCCCATACCGATCTCGACACCTTCTTCGCCGAGCTCGTCGGCGTGCGCAAGATCGTCGATCTCATGCGCCCGGTGGCGATGAAGGCCAATGGCGATCTGATGGCCGCGATCGACAAGGATCTCGTGACCATCGGCGAGACGATGGATGCGCACAGGGAAGGGGACGGGTTCATCGCCTTTGACAAGCTCGGCGAAGCCGACAAGGCCGCCCTGAAAAAGCAGGCAGCCACGCTCGCTGCCGATCTCAACAAGCTACGCGACAGTCTGGGACTAAGCTGATGTCGAACGACAGAGAAACGCATGACCGTAATGCGCCGGCCTCTCCGGCCCGGCGCAAGCTTCTTCTCGGCGCCGGCGCCGGGGCGATCGCCGCCGCCGGCGGTATGGTGCCACAAGGCGCCGTGGCACTGTCGAATGACAGCGTGACCAATGCGCCCGAAAGCGACCGCACGCAGGAGCGCCATTCCTTCTACGGCATCCATCAGCCGGGCATCGTCACGCCCCGGCCGGCCGCCGGCATGGTCGCCGCTTTTGACGTGCTGGCGCGCGACCGGGCGGAGCTGGAACAGCTCCTGCGCACGCTGACCGAACGCATCGCCTTTCTCATGCAGGGCGGCCGTGTGCCGGAGCTCGATCCGAAGTTTCCGCCCGCCGATTCCGGCATTCTCGGGCCGGATGTCTTCCCCGACAATCTCACGGTGACGGCGGCGCTGGGCGCCTCCATGTTCGATGACCGTTTCGGCCTCAAGCCTGTCAAGCCGCTGCGCCTCACCCGCATGGAAGGCTTCCCCAACGACGCGCTGGAAAAGGAGCTCTGCCATGGCGATCTCCTCATCCAGTTCTGCTCCAACACGCCCGATACCAACATCCACGCGCTGCGCGATATCGTGAAGAACACGCCGGGACAGCTGCTCCTGCGCTGGAAGCAGGAAGGCTCCGTGCCGGTCCAGCCACCGCATTCGGCCAAGGCCAAGGAGAGTGCGCGCAATTTCCTCGGCTTCCGCGACGGCTCGGCCAATCCCGACCCGGCGGACGAGGCGCTGATGAACCGTATCGTCTGGGTGCAGCCGGAGAGCGACGAGCCGGACTGGGCGGCCCACGGCTCCTACCAGGTGGTGCGCATCATCCGCAATTTCGTCGAGCGCTGGGATCGAACGCCTTTGCAGGAGCAGGAGGCGATCATCGGCCGCAAGAAGGACAGCGGCGCGCCGTTTGGCGGCAGGACGGAGACCGACGTGCCTGATTATGCCGCCGATCCCGACGGCAAGGTCACGCCGCTCGTTTCCCATATCCGCCTCGCCAACCCGCGCGATAAAGAAGCCCAAAAACATCTCATCCTGCGCCGCCCGTTCAACTATTCCAACGGCATCAGCAAATCCGGCCAGCTGGAGATGGGGCTCCTCTTCATCGCCTTCCAGGCGGATCTCGAAAAGGGCTTCATCACCGTCCAGAACCGGCTCAATGGCGAGCCGCTGGAGGAATACATCAAGCCGGTCGGCGGCGGCTTCTTCTTCGCGTTGCCCGGCGTGAGGGATGAGAAGGATTTTCTCGGCCGCACGCTGCTGGAAGCAAGCGGGCCGCAAAACGCACGCGGTTGATTTTTGACAAAACTGGAGGGGTATCCCATGAAAATTCGTCTTCTGGCCTCGGTCTGCGCGCTGGCGCTCGCAACTGCCTTTGGTCCGGCCCGTGCCGAGGTCTCGCCGCTCGATCTCGTCCAGCCGATCGCCGATTACAAGCTCTATGTGCAGGAGAACCTCGATCTTCTGGTCAAGGACACCAAGGCCTTCACCGATGCGGTCAAGGCGGGCGATCTCGAAAAGGCCAGGGCGCTCTATGCGCCTTCCCGCATGCCCTATGAGAAGATCGAGCCAATCGCCGAGCTCTTCGCCGATCTCGATGCCTCGATCGACTCGCGCGCCGACGACCACGAGCAGGGCGAAAAATCGGAAGATTTCACCGGCTTCCACCGCCTTGAATATGGTCTTTTTGCCCAGAATACGACCGAAGGTCTCGCCCCCATCGCCGACAAGCTCTATGCCGACGTGCTGGAATTGCAGAAGCGCGTTAAGGATCTGACCGTTCCGCCGGAAAAGGTGGTCGGTGGTGCGGCTGCCCTGATGGAAGAGGTCGCCGCCAGCAAGATCTCCGGCGAGGAAGACCGCTACAGCCACACTGACCTGTGGGATTTCCAGGCCAATGTCGACGGCGCGCAGAAGATCGTCGAGCTGGTCAAGCCGCTGGTCGGGAAGGAAAACCCTGACCTGATCAAGAAGGTGGAGGAGAACTTCGCCACCGTCGACGGCATCCTGGCCAAATACAAGACCGCCGATGGCTTCGAAACCTATGACAAGCTGACCGACGACGACCGCAAGGCGCTGGCCGGTCCGGTCACTGTGCTCGCCGAGGATCTCTCGACCCTGCGCGGTACGCTGGGACTGAATTGATTAAGTGAGTAGGGGAATAAGGGAATAAGGGAATAAGGGAATGAGGTGGACCTCCTCGGAGGAATCAGGCTTCGTTTCCTTACTCCCTTACTCCCTTACTCCCTTACTCCCTTACCTCTCTATCCGCGTCGACAATATGATCGAAGACATGGTGCGCTCGACGCCTTCCAGCGCGCCGATCTCGTCCAGCACCACGTCGAGCTCGCCGATCGACGGCGCCTCGACGATGACGATCATGTCGAAATTGCCGCTGACGGAGTGCAACGTCCGGACGGCGATCATGCCGCGCAGCGCCGCCTCCACCTTCGGTGCCAGTTTTGGCAACGCCGTTACCAACACATGCGCCTTGACCAGATTGCGCTCGTGTTCCGGCGCGAGCCGCACCGTATAGCCCTCGATCACGCCGCGCCGTTCCAGCCTCTCGATGCGGCTTTGCACGGTGGTGCGCGACACGCCGAGCCTGCGGGCGAGCTCGGCGGTGGAGGCGCGCGCGTTCTCGCGTAACAGGGCCAGAAGCTGGTGATCGGCATCCGTCGTCATAATGCCGAATATATGCGTCATTTCTGCGGATTGGTAGAGTTATATCGTCACAATAGAGGATGCTATCCGACGAGAAAATCGGCGAATCTGTGCCATCCATGAATTCGAGAAGGGCACATCATGAAAGAGATCGTCGTCGTCGGAGCAGGGAAGATTGGAGCTACCATCGCCGATCTCCTGGCGTCTACGGGAGATTATTCCGTCACTGTCATCGACCGCGCGCGGGCGCAACTTGATGGGCTCGAGGCCGGCGGCGCGATCAGGACGCAGTGCGTCGACATCGAGGACGAAAGCGCGCTGAAGGCGGTTCTCTCCGGCAAATTCGCTGTCCTGAGCGCGGCCCCCTATCATCTGACGACGCGCATCGCGGAGGCGGCCGCAGCCACTGGCGTGCATTATCTCGATCTGACCGAGGATGTGGCGAGCACCCGCCGCGTCAAGGAACTGGCCGCCACGGCCAATGCCGCCTTCATCCCGCAATGCGGCCTGGCGCCGGGCTTCATCTCCATCGTCGCCAATGATCTCGCAAAGCGCTTCGATACGCTGGAGAGCGTGCGCATGCGGGTCGGTGCGCTGCCGCAATATCCCTCCAATGCGTTGAACTACAACCTGACCTGGAGCACCGACGGCGTCATCAACGAATATTGCGAGCCCTGCGAGGCGATCGTTGAAGGTGAGCTCACCGAGGTGCCGCCGCTGGAGGAGCGCGAGGAGTTCTCGTTGGACGGCGTCACCTATGAGGCTTTCAACACCTCCGGTGGGCTCGGCACGCTGTGCGAGACGCTTGCCGGCAAGGTACGCACGCTCAACTACCGCACCATCCGCTATCCCGGTCATGCCGCGATCATGAAGGCGCTCTTGAACGATCTCGGCCTGCGCCACCGCCGCGAGGTGCTGAAGGATATTCTGGAGAATGCACTGCCGGCCACGCTGCAGGACGTCGTCATCATCTTCGTCACCGTCAGCGGCCGCACGAACGATCGCCTCCTGCAGGAGACCTATGCCAACAAGGTCTATAGCCGCCGCATCGGCGCCGTGACCCGCAGCGCCATCCAGATCACCACCGCTTCGGCGATCTGCGCCGTGCTCGACATGCTGGCCAGGGGCGACCTGCCGCAGAAAGGCTTCATCAAGCAGGAGGACATCGCCCTAGACGCTTTCCTGTCGAACCGCTTCGGCGCGGCCTATGCGCAGGCCGAGGCCGCGGGCCGGCTGGTGGCATAATAGCGATTGGAGCCGCGCCGATTCAGGCTATAAAAATGCGCCGCATCTCCCGCGGCGCATTTGTCATCGGAGGCGGGCACGGCTTTCATGCGTTTCGATACGATTGTCCTGGGCGCCGGCATTATCGGCGTTTCCACCGCGCTGCATCTGCAGGCGCGCGGCCGCTCTGTCTGCCTCCTGGACCGGAGCGAGCCCGGCGAGGGGACGAGCTTCGGCAATGCCGGGCTGATCGAGCGATCGAGCGTCATTCCCTATTCCTTCCCGCGCAAATTGTCTGATGTGGCGAAATATGCGCTGAACCGTTCGTCAGCCATGCGCTACGACCCGCTCTATCTCCCCAGGATCGCGCCCTGGCTCTTCCGCTACTGGCGCGAATCCTCGCCAAAACGTCTGGCGATCGCGGCAAAGGCCATGCTGCCGCTGGTCGAGGCTAGCGTCACCGAGCATGACGCTCTTGTTGAGCAGGCGGGCTGTGCGGATCTGATCCGCGAACGCGGCTGGATCGAAACCTATCGCTCGCAACCCGCTTTCGAGAATGCCATGGCCGAATTGCGGGAAATCGAGCCCTACGGCCTTCGTTTCGAGGTGCTGGACAAGGAAAAGTTCCATGTTCTGGAGCCAAATCTCGGCGATACCGTCCTCGGCGGCATCCATTGGCTCGATCCGAAGACGGTCACCGACCCGGCGGCGTTGGTGAAAGCCTATGCCGGGCTTTTCGAGGCGAGGCAAGGTAAGTTTGCTAATGGCGACGCCGCATCCCTGAGGCAGGAGGGGAACGCTTGGACGGTGGAGACGGCTGACGGTCCTGTTTCGGCAAAGGATGTCGTCGTGGCGCTCGGGCCGCAATCCTCCCTCATCTTTCAAAGGCTCGGCTATCGCATACCGCTTGCCATCAAGCGCGGCCACCACATGCATTATGCGATGAAGGAGGGGGCCGAGCTCGGCCATTCGCTGGTCGATGCGCAAGCGGGCTATGTGCTTTCGCCGATGAAACGCGGCGTAAGGCTGACGACCGGCATCGAGTTCGCCCCGCCCGCCGCTCCGGCCAATACCATCCAGCTCGATCGGGCGGAGCCTTTCGCGCGGCAGATACTGCCGCTCGGCAAAAGGCTTGATGAGAAGCCCTGGCTCGGCCTCCGCCCCTGCCTGCCCGATATGCGGCCCGTCATCGGCCACGCTCCCCGGCATGATGGCCTCTGGTTCAATTTCGGCCATGCGCATCACGGCCTCACCCTCGGCCCAGCTTCGGGCCGGCTGCTGGCCGAACTGATGACGGGCGAAGAGCCTTTCGTTGATCCCGCGCCTTACTCGGCGGGACGGTTCGCCGGCTGATCCTCATCCGGCGATGGAGGACTCGTCGTCGGATGAATTGTCGAGATGTATCCGGTCGCGTCCACTGATCTTGGCGCGATAGAGTGCCTTATCGGCCCGTTCATAAAGGTCGACGGCCTGGTCGCCCGGCCGGGCAGCGGCAATTCCGGCGGAAAAGCTATAGTGAAAATCGGCCCGCTCGGCGATCGGCTTCGATTTCCGGATAAGGACCAGCATCCGCTCGATGATCAATGCGGCTTCCTCGATGGAGGTGCCCGGCAGAACAAGAACGAATTCCTCGCCGCCGATCCGGCCGAAACAGTCCGTGCGCCGCACCAGGCTGTGTATGCGCCTGGCGAAGTCGCAGAGGATCAGGTCGCCCGTATGGTGTCCATAACGGTCGTTGATGTTCTTGAAATTATCGATGTCGAGGACGGCGAGACAACCGGAAACGCCGTCACGGTCCCGCTGCCGAAGCATGTCCTCGACGCGCGCCATCGCGAAGCGGCGATTGGTGACACCGGTCAGTTCGTCGGTGTGGGCAGCCTTTATGGCAAGGTCCCGGTCGCGTCGCACCGCGCGCCCCTTGGCTCCAATTCCGGTGATGTCGCTGGCGATACAGAGCATCCATCCGTCGCTCTGGACGGTTTCCGTCATCCAGAGGCAGCGGCCGTCGATGAGATCGGTTTCGAATGCCCGAAAGCCGGTCTTGCCGCGGCGCGACTGTGTGGAAAAGAGCCAAGCCTCGAAGTCGTCGGCATGGATCACGGTGCCCCTGTTGGCGTGGAAGTTCCGGCGCATCAGGTCGGCCCAGAGCGGCGTTTCTTCAGCTTCGATGAAAAAGGCAAGGCGGAAGGCCTCATTTGCGTAGCGAAGGCGGTCGAAGCCATCATAGGCAGCCACCAGGACCGGCGTTCTCTCATACATCTGCAGAAGTCTTTTCAGAATGTCGTCGTCCATTGGGTGCAACGCTTTCGATAAGACTGCTCATGCAGTGAAACGCCGTCACGTTAAGGATCACGGTTTGAAGGATAATCTGTCAAGGGGGGAGGACGGTCCGGAAAGACTCTGGTCTCGCTTGCGCGATAGTTATTCATTGCATACCGTGCGGATACTGCAGGGAATATCGGATCCGGAGAGCCGCATGAGCATCGAATTTCTGCTGACGTCGCTGATCATCGTCGTGTCGCCGGGGACGGGTGTTCTCTACACGCTGGCAGCCGGCCTTTCGCGCGGCGCGCGGGCGAGCATCATCGCCGCTTTCGGCTGCACGCTCGGCATCGTCCCGCACATGGCGGCGGCGATCACCGGTCTGGCCGCGCTGCTGCACACCAGTGCCGTCGCCTTCCAGACGCTGAAATATCTGGGCGTGATCTATCTCCTCTATATGGCGTGGAAAACCCTCCAGGAGCATGGCGCCCTGACGGTGGAAAAGGACATGGCGCCGCGTTCGGCGGCGAAGGTCATCGTCGACGCCATCCTCATTAACGTGCTCAATCCGAAGCTCTCGATCTTCTTCTTCGCTTTCCTGCCGCAATTCGTGCGTGCCGACGAGCCGCATCCGTTTCCGCAGATGCTCGAGCTCAGCCTCGTCTTCATGGCGCTGACATTTGTCGTCTTCGTCGGTTATGGCGTGTTTGCGGCGCTCGTCCGCAGCCACGTCATCTCGCGTCCGCGCGTGCTCGCCTGGATGCGGCGCAGTTTCGCCGCCGCTTTCGTGGCACTCGGTGCCAAGCTCGCCTTCGCCGATCGGTAGGAAAGAGACAAAATTTCCCGTGAACGGGTCGCATCTTCTGCGAGGCGCGTTAAAGTGCGTGCCGTTGAATCCTTTCACGGGAGCTTTGCGCTTCCAATCCATCCTGAACCGTAAGACTGGACTTCATTCGTGAAACTGAAACCGCTTGGCCGTACCGGCATCAACGTCACCGAAATCTGCCTGGGCACCATGACCTGGGGCGTGCAGAACACCGAAGCCGAAGCGCATGCGCAGCTCGACTACGCCACCGATGCCGGGGTTAATTTCATCGACACGGCGGAAGGCTATGCCATCCCGATGAGCGCGGAGAGCTACGGCAAGACCGAGACCTATATCGGCAACTGGCTGAAGAAATCGGGCAAGCGCGAGCAGTTGGTGCTCGCCACCAAGATCGCCGGCGGCGGCGGGCAGGAATGGATCCGCGGCGGCAGCGCGCCGAGCCGGGAGACGGTGCGCGCGGCGGTCGAGGGCAGCCTGAAGCGCCTGCAGACGGACTATATCGATCTCTACCAGATCCACTGGCCCTCCCGCCCGCATTATCATTTCGGCCGCTCCTGGGCCTATGATCCGGCGGGTACCGGCAGGACGGAAGTCCTCGCCCATATCGGGGAAGTGCTCGAAAGCCTCGATGTGCTGGTGAAGGAAGGCAAGATCCGTCACATCGGCCTGTCGAATGAGACTGCGTGGGGTACGATGCAGTGGCTGCGCCTTTCCGAGGAAAAGGGCCTGCCGCGCGTCGCCTCCATCCAGAATGAATATGGCCTGCTGCAGCGCCATTTCGATCTCGACATGGCGGAGCTCAGCCATCATGAAGACGTTGGGCTGCTTGCCTATTCCACCTTGGCGGCGGGTGTGCTGACCGGCAAATATCTCGATGGAGAGACGCCGGCCGGCTCGCGCGGCGCGGTCGTGAAGGAAGGCTTCTGGCGCAGGAACAAGCATTCCGAGCCGGTGGTGCGGATCTATGCCGATCTCGCCGAGAGATACGACCTCACGCCGGCCGAGCTCGGCATCGCCTTCAGCCTGACGCGCCCCTTCCTCACTTCCGTGATCATCGGTGCAACGACGATGGAACAATTGAAGGCCGATATCGGCGCGGCCAGGATCAAGCTGCCCGCGGAAGTGCTGGCCGAAATCGAGGCGATTCACCGCATGAACCCGCGCCCGCTCTGAGCCTCGGGCGCGCATCTTCCGGCATTGCCGTCCAGCACCGCGTTTCTTTTTCTCAGCCGAGGAACGCTTTGCCGGGCGAGACGTTACACCGGCGCAATGCGGCAGCCGTTCAAGGAGGATGCACAATGGCTGAGAAGGCACTCGACAAGCTGTTTTATGAAACGCTGAAGGATATCTATTACGCCGAGAGGAAGATCGTGAAGGCGCTGCCGAAGATGGCGCGCGGCGCGGCATCGCAGGAGCTCAAGCAGGCTTTTGAAAAACACCGCGATCAGTCGGAGGAGCACATCGCGCGCCTGCAGCAGGTCTTCGAGATCCTGGGCAAGCGGGCCGCCGGCAAGACCTGCGAGGCGATCGACGGCATCATCGCCGAGGGCGAGGATGTCATGGAGGAGTTCAAGGGGCAGCCGGCACTCGATGCGGGCCTCATCGCTGCGGCCCAAGCGGTCGAGCATTATGAAATCACCCGCTACGGCACGCTGAAGCGCTGGGCGGAACTGCTCGACATGAAGGATGCGGCGAAGCTTCTCGACCAGACGCTGAGCGAGGAAATCGCCACCGATCAGTCGCTGACCAAGCTCGCCGACGCGGACGCCAACCAGCACGCACGGCACGCTGCTTGAAACTGAACGTCTGGCGGAGCCGGCTCTCAGCATGCTGTGAGCCGGTTTCGTTGGATGGAATTGCTTGGTCTGGAGCACTGTTGTTGTGCCCGGCAGGCATGCGGAACCAAATCCCGCCGGGGAAGTTGAAGCAGGGCAACGCTTCATGAGGCAACCATGCAGGATTTCGAAATCAGGCTATATCCCGAAACCGGCGGGCTGGGTAATCACGTCGAGGGCTACACCGTCGAGTTCTACGAGGAAGGTGGGACGTGTGTCGCTGTCGCGCTGCACGATCTGTCCGGCACCGATTTCGAGCCCGGCAATCTGGTCGACCGGGCCAAGGCGATGATCCGCGAGATTCTGGAGGCAACGGGCAAAGCCGGGATAGTGGGGCCGGATGGCGGCCCACGCGCCTCGCATCTACCGGATCAGCCGGAAGGCCCGCCGATCTCCTCAAGCCAGTCCGAACCCCGGCTCGATGATGCACCCACAGTGCGCGTCAAGGGCGAGGGGATGATCCGTCCTGACTGACTCGGACTTTCTCCTCCGCATGCGGGTTTTCCACGATCGGCCAGATCGGCCGCGTCAGTTTCGTATAGCCGTTGTTGCGCGGATCGCTCGGATAGGGGCCCTTGACCTCGGCATAGAGCACATCGGAGGCGATCGGCGCGAAGGCGCCGTAGAAATGATTGGTCGATTTCACGATCAGTATCTTTTTTGAAAGCGGGTCGATCCCGAGATTGGAGAAGAGATCAGGCGAAAAGCCTTGCGCCCGGTTGGAGTTCAGGACGACGTCCACCCCACCGACGCGGATCGCCGCCGCATCGCCCAGCGGCACGATGCTGTCGCCGAAGCTCTGGACCGCATCCCGCACCGTCTCCAGTATCTCCACCTCCGCGTCGATCGGGTCGCCCGCCACGGCAGATGTCTTGCCGCCGAAGCGCAATTGCAGCCGGGCGCCTTTGCCGGCGGCATGGCAGAGCCGCACGGCCATCGGGTCCCATAGCGGCCCGACTGCCACGCCTTCCAGGCCCATATCCAGCGCCAGACGCGTCAGCACCGTGGAATCGCCGGGCACGCCGCCGCCCGGATTGTCCCAGACATCGGCAATCACCACCGGCCCCCGATCGTGGGCAGCGGCGCGGGAAAGCGCCTCGCGCGGAGGGAGAAACTCGGGACGGGCGCGGCCCCGAAACGAGAAGACCTCCATTCCCAGCTCCCGCGCCAGCCGCTCGCCTTCCGCCTCGCGATCATCGGTGATGACGACGATCTTGGCGCCGAGATCGGCGACATCGGCCGCCATAAAGCCATGGACGAGCGAGATCGACAAGATACCGTCCTTGCCCTCCATCGCCTTGATCCGGTCGATAAAGTCGCGCATCGGATTGATGCTCGTCGGCAGCACGTCCATCATGCGGATGTCGAAGACCGACATCACCGGCCTGATCTCACCGCATGCCGTGCGCAGGACGAGATCGGCGCAGGCCTCGCCCGCCTCGACGAAATCCGTGTGCGGAAATTCCTTGAACACCGTCAGCACGTCGAGATTGGCGAGACGCTTCGCCGTCAGATGGCTGTGCGGATCGAAGGAGGCGCCGATGACGGAACCGGGGCCGGCGATCCGGCGCGCCGCCTCCAGCAATTCGCCCTCGCAATCGTCCGTCCCGTCCGCCACCATGGCGCCATGCAGGCCGAGCACCACGGCATCGACCGGCAGGGCGGCGCGCAACTGGTCCAGAACCTCATCGCGAAGCCGCGCCCAGGTCTTCGCGTTTACCAGCCCGCCGGGCTCGGCCCAGGTCGCGGTGCCCTCGATCAACTCGATCTCGCCGCGCCGTGCCCGCTTGCGCAGCGCCGGAAAGATGGCGCTGCAAAGCGTCGGCGTCTCGGGATGCGCGCCCGGAGGAGCATAGAAACTTTGCTGGAATTCGGTGAAATCGGTGCGCAGCGGGGCGAAAGTGTTGGTTTCGGTGGCAATCGAGGCGCAGAAGACGCGCATATCAGTTCTTTCCGGCGTTGATGATGGTGTCCGGCCGTCGCGGACGGCCGGATGTTTTTTGTATTGATAATTATTGGAGATAGGAGGAGCCGTTGGCTTTCGAGACCTCCGCCTTGAACTGGTCGAGCAGCTCGAGCTCCTTGGCGTCACCGCTGTCCTTCACCAGCGCTTCGAAAGCCGGCTGCGTCGCCTGTTTCATCTTTTCCCGCTCTTCCGATGAAAGCGCGGTGATCTGCATCTTGTCCTTCAGTCCTGCAAGACCCTGATCGGATGCCTCGATGATCCGGGACAGGCCGCGGCTTGCCGTGACGCAGGACTGCGCGGCATAGCGCAGCGTCTTCTTCTCATTGTCGCTCAGCCCGTCCCAGAACGTCTTGGAGATCATGAACGTATAGGGCGAGAACAGATGGTTGGTGAGCGTGAGATATTTCTGCACTTCGGAGAATTTCGAGAAGGAAATGATCGGCACCGGGTTCATTTGGCCGTCGATTACGCCGGTCTGCAGGCCGGAATAGACCTCGCCCCAGGCCAGCGGATAGGCTTCCGCCCCGAGCGCCTGGACGATCTTCTGGTGCGAGGGCAGCGTCATGGTGCGCACCCGGATGCCGGAGAAATCCTCCATTTTGGCGATCTCGCGCTTGGAATTGGTGATCTCGAAGAAGCCGCCGGTGTCGGGGAAGCCGAGCACCACCACATCGCCGAGCGTCGCCTCGATATCCCCGGCAAGTGCGGTGCCGAACGGCCCGTCGAACACCTCGTAGGTCGCCGCATTGTTATCGAAGGCGAAGGGGAGGTTCAGCACGTCGATGCGCGGATAATAGGAGGCGATGGCGCCGGTGGAGGTCAGCGTCGCCTGGATCACGTCGTCGCGCACCATCTGCACATGCTCGGCGGCGGTGCCGAGCTGGTTGGAGGGATAGACCTCCACCTTGATCGCGCCATTGGTATCGGCCTCGACGATATTGGCGAAGACGGCCGTGCAGGCATGTGCCGGGTTCTCGAACGGATCGGCCTTGTTGTCATGGCCGAATTTCAGGATCTTGGGGCCGGCGAGCGCGGGCGAGGCGGCGAGCGCCAGCGCCAGCGCGGCGGTAAGAACGGCTGATTTCTTCTTCATTTTATGTTCCTCTCTGTTTTTGGGTTTCAAGCATTTTCAGATGAAGCCGAGCGCTCTGGGCACGGCCAGCGCCAGTCGCTCCCAGAAGGCGAAGACGAAGAGCACGGCGATCTCGGCGATGAGGAATGGCCAGAGCTTGGCGGCGATGCGCTCGAGCTTTTCTCCCGTCACCGAGGAGAGCACGAACAGGCAGGCGCCGACCGGCGGTGTCATCAGCGAGATGTTGAGCGCCAGCACGAACACGATGCCGGCGTGGATCGGCTGCATGCCGATCTCCTGCGTCAGCGGCACCAGCACCGGCGCGAGGATGATCAGGATCGCCGTGATATCCATGATCATGCCGATGGCAAGCAGCACGCAGATGATCAGAAGCAGGATCATCGCCGGGCTCTTCGCATATTCGATGACCAGGCTGGCTATCTCCTGCGGGATGCGGTTGAAGCTCAGCCACCAGCCGAGCAGTGAAGCGAAGGCGATGATGACGAAGATGATGCCGGTGATCCGCGCCGTGCGGACTAGCATCTGGAAGAAATCCGCCACACTCAGCGAGCGATAGACGAAGACGCCGAGGAACAGCGCATAGGCGACCGCGATCGAGGCCGCCTCCGTCGGGGTCACCACCCCGCCGAGAATGCCGCCCAGGATGATGAAGGGCATCAGAAGGGCGGAGATGGAACTCTTGAAGGTTTTCCAGATTTCACCCGCGCCGGCGCCGGAGGTGGCGAGCGGCAGATTGTTTCGCTTGGCGCCGAGCGCGATTACCGCCATGCAGACCAGGCAGATCAGGAGCCCCGGCAATATGCCCGCCGCGAAGAGCCCGCCGATCGAGACTCCCATCAGCGAGCCATAGACCACCATCAGCCCCGAGGGCGGGATGGTCGGGCCGATGATTGAGCCCGCGGCTGTCACCGCGCAGGCATAGTCGCGCCGGTAGCCCTGGCTGACCATGGCGGGAACCAGCGTCTTGCCGAAGGCGGCGGCATCCGCCGTGGCAGCGCCCGTCAGCCCGGCGAAGAACACGGAGGCCAGCATGTTGGTGTGGGCGAGCCCGCCGCGAAACCGGCCTACCAGCACATTGGCGAGCTGAACGAGCCGCGCCGTGATGCCGATATGGTTCATGATCTCGCCGGCCAGGATGAAGAACGGCATGGCGAGAAACGGGAATATGTCGAGCCCGTTGAAGATCTTGCTCGGGCCGATGGCGAGGAAGCGCTCCCCGCCCATGTCGACGAGGCCGGCGACGCCCGCCGCCCCGATGGCGAAACCGATCGGCATGCCGAGCAGGATGAGGGCGACGAAGAGGAGAAGCACCAGCATCAGATCGCTTCCTCCGCCTGATCCACCAGCCTCTGGCATCCGCAATCACGCAACAGGACCAGGAGAAGCTGAACCGCGGCAAGGCCGGCGGAAACCGGGACCGCCGCATAGGCCGGGCCGAGCGACAGGCCGAAGATCAATGCCTGCCGCCTTGCGCCGTCGAGCGCGAAGCCGATGCCGAACCAGAAGACATAGAGGAACAACGCTAGCGCCGCGATATCCATCGCCATCAGCGAGATGCGGCGCAGGCGCTCCGGAATGCGGTCGAGCAAGATGGAAAGGCCGATATGCTCCCGCCGGGCGATACCGCAGGAGACGGCGAGAAGTGCTGCCCAGATCATCAGATAGCGGGCCAGCACCTCGGGCCAGGGCAATTGCAGATGCAGGATGTAGCGGTCGACGACGCCGATCCACACATCCACGACGAGAAGCAGCATGAGAAGCGCGACAAGCCGCTCGACGGCGGCATTCAATGCGGCGCTGAGCCTTGATGCCAGATCACTCATTCATTCCCCTTTGCGGTATTGCCCGCTTGTAGTTAAGCTACATTCTTGTTTGGAATTGCAGGGGTTGTCTAGTGAATTTTCGAAATTTTTGCCTTTTGCGCGCTAAATATGTAGTCTGACTACATTTTATTGCCCTGAGGGAGCACCTGATTCCCGGAAACATTGACAGGCTCCCGGGAAAGGATATGCGTGAAAACAAGGGGATGGGCTGAGCCGCCGGTCTGCGGATGGTGATTCTGCCGAAGGCGCTGTGGAGGCGAAAGGAAACGGCATGTCGAAACTTGCAGCTTTCGATCTCATCTCGCGGATGCGCCAGCTCGACGGCTCGTTCAACGCGCGCGAACAGCGGGTGGCGACCTATGTGCTGGAAAATCTCGAAACCGCGACGCAGCATACCGTCTCCGAGATTGCAGCCCTCTGCAATGTCAGCGAGCCGACCGTCATCCGCTTCTGCCGCACGCTCGGCTGCTCAGGTTTCCGCGATTTCAAGATGCGCCTTGCCCAGAATGTCGCCGTCAGCCTGCAATATCTCGCCGCCAGCAGCCCTGATACGGAAGGTTTGAGAAGCGGCATCGACCAGATCCTCGGCGTCTTCTATGCCACGGCCAATGCGGTGAGGGCACAACTCGATGAAAAGACCATGGCGCGCGCGGTCGATGCCATGGCCGGCGCCCGCCGCATTGTGTTTTGCGGGGTCGGCGGCGGCTCGGCGACGGTCGCCTTCGATGCCGCCAACCGCTTCTTCCGGCTAGGCATTCCCTCACAGGCCGTCCATGACGGCCAGCAGCAGCGCATGCAGGCGGCCACTCTTTCGTCGGGCGACGTGCTCTTCTGCGTCTCCTCCAGCGGCAACCCGCAGGAACTCATCGAAAGCGCCAAGATCGCCCGTCAATATGGCGCGACGGTCATCGCCTTGACCCGCCCTGCAACGCCGCTTGCCGAGGCCTGTGATATCGCGCTGACGCTGGATATCCCGGAGGATCCCGATATCTATAAACCCACGGCTTCCCGCCTTGTCCATCTCGTCGTCATGGACACGCTGGCGGCCTCGGTCGCCCGGCGGAATTCGGCGACCGCACTCGAAAAACTCCGCCGCATCCGCGCTTCGCTCGCCGTGGTGCATGGACAGACCGGCCCGCAGCCGATTGGCGATTGAGGTTGCGGGATGTAAAGCGGTTCTGACTTTGATGGAATCGTTCGGCTTCTCACCCCCCTCTGGCCTGCCGGCCATCTCCCCCACAAGGGGGGAGATTAGCTGTCATCAATGACGGCGCTTTATTCTGCTGCATTGATGATTGGCGAAAGCGGAACTCATATCCAATCTCCTCCCTGTGGGGGAGATGGCCGGCAGGCCAGAGGGGGGTGTTTGACCTCAACCTTCTCGTCAAAAAATGAGCCTTAGAGCTGAGCCTCAATCGCCGCCTTGTCGATGACTGACCAGACCTGCGCGATCTTTTCTCCCCGAAATTCGTAGAAGACGTTTTCGCTGAAGGAAACCTTCTTCCCGTTCACCGGGAGGCCGAGGAATATCCCCTTCGGCGTGCAGTCGAATTCCAGCCTGCTCGCAATATAGGGTGGATCGGAAACCAGCAGTTGGACGTTGAAGTGAAGATCCGGGATTTGCTCGAAATCCTTCTCCAGCATTGCGCGGTATCCCGATAGCCCGAACCGCCGGCCATTATGGGAGGCATCATCATCGACGAACTGCCCCAGCCGCGCCCAGTCCTGGCCGTTGAGACAGGCGATATAGGCGCGATAGGTCTCGGAAAGGTCGATTTTCGTCATGGCAATGCTCCCGTGCAGCTAAAATGATGGCATGAGGATGGATTTCGAACCCGAAGGAGATTTGAAAGCAAGCGCCGGAGTGCCTGCCGCAGGCCGATAGGATAGCCAAAGCGGCAAAGCAACCGAAGGACGAACAAGATGAATTCTGCTGTTTCCAGATCCCGCGAAAGCGCTTCCGCCATTGACGCTGCGGAGGAGCGCATCGGCAGATATGACTGGACCGCGCTCGCCTCCGATCTCGATGATTATGGCTGTGCGGTTCTTGAGAAGCTGCTGACGCCGGAGGAGTGCCGGTCGCTCGCCGCGCTCTATCCGCATGAGGAGCATTTCCGCAGCCATATCCACATGGCGCGGCATGGCTTCGGCAGGGGTGAGTACCGCTATTTCCGCTATCCGCTGCCGGATCTGATCGCCGGCCTTCGCACTGCGCTCTACCCGCGCCTGGCGCCGGTCGCCAACCAGTGGAACGAGCGGATGGGGATCGATACCCGCTATCCCGCGCGCCATGCCGATTTCCTGAAGGCCTGCCATGATGCGGGTCAGGTTCGGCCCACGCCGCTGCTCCTGCAATATGTGGCTGGCGATTTCAACTGCCTGCATCAGGATCTCTATGGCGATCTGGCCTTTCCGCTGCAGGTGGCGATCCTGCTTTCAGAGCCGGGCAGGGATTTCACCGGTGGCGAGTTCGTGCTGACCGAACAGCGCCCGCGCATGCAGAGCCGGGCCGAAGTGGTGCCGTTGAGGCAGGGCGACGCCGTGGCCTTCGCCGTGCACAACCGGCCGGTTCAGGGCAGCAAGGGCTATTACCGGGTCAATCTGCGCCATGGCGTCAGCCGCGTGCGCTCCGGTATGCGCCATACGGTCGGCATTATCTTCCACGATGCGCGATAAATGCCTCATTCGGCAGAATATTACGGTAATTTAATTTCCTATTAGCGGCATTTTCCATATTGCTGGCATGAAGGCACCTGCAATTAAGCGGGACCTAATGATCAGGGAATATGCTGCCGTGTTCGTTTCCTTCTTTCCAAAGCCGAAAATCTTTTTCATTTCGGCTGTTGCTTGGACCCTCATCGCCATCTTCGGCTGGTTCTTCGGTGGGGAGCAGCTTGGTGCGGTCTTCGGTCTGCCGCCCGCCGCGCCCGGTGCTGCGCCGATTATCGGCGTATCGGTCTTCTGGTCTCCGCCTTTCCTGTGGTTTTACATCTATTTCGCGGTGGTAGTGGGTATCTTTTACGCCTTCTGGGCCATTTTTTCCCCGCATCGGTGGCAGCTCTGGTCGATCCTCGGCTCGGCCCTGATTCTGTTCGTTACCTATTTCCAGGTGCAGGTCAGCGTTGCGGTCAATGCGTGGTATGGTCCGTTTTACGATCTTATCCAGCAGGCACTGGCAAAGACCGCACCGGTCACCGCTTCGCAGCTTTATCTGGGAATGCTGGGCGTTGCCGGCATCCTTTTCCTGGCCGTGACGGTTGGTGTTCTCAGCCTGTTTTTCACCAGCCACTATATCTTCCGCTGGCGCACCGCCATGAACGAATATTACATGGCCAATTGGAGCAGGTTGCGTCATATCGAGGGTGCCTCGCAGCGTGTTCAGGAAGACACGATGCGATTTTCCACGACGGTGGAAAGTCTCGGCGTCAAGTTGATCAGCTCTGTCATGACGCTGATTGCATTTCTGCCCGTCCTGTTCACATTCTCCCACCAGGTGACAGATCTCCCGCTTATCGGCGAAGTGCCGCACGCATTGGTGGTTGCGGCGATTTTCTGGTCGGCTTTCGGCACGGGCTTCCTGGCACTGGTGGGGATCAAGCTGCCCGGGCTCGAATTCAAGAACCAGCGCGTCGAGGCGGCATACCGCAAGGAGCTGGTCTATGGCGAGGATAATCCGGAGCGGGCGGAACCCGTGACCGTCGCGGAACTGTTCCACAATGTGCGGCGCAATTATTTCCGCCTCTACTTCCATTACATGTATTTCAACGTCGCCCGCATCTTTTATCTGCAGGCGGACAACATCTTCCCCACCCTCGTCCTTGTGCCCTCGATCGTGGCGGGGAAGCTGACCTTGGGGCTGATGACGCAGATCATGAACGTGTTCGAGCAGGTCAGGGTCTCGTTCCAGTATCTGGTCAATTCATGGTCGACGATCGTTGAACTCATGTCCATCTACAAGCGCCTGCGGGCCTTCGAGTCGGTCATCCGCGACGAACCGCTGCCGGAACTCGACAAACAGTATCTCGAAACGCAGGGCGCAGAAGCCTGATACCCACCGCCACGCCGGGCGTCATTGCTCGGCGTGGCGCTCCTCCGGCGCAGTTTTCGCCAGATAATCGCTATAGGTGATGCACTGCACGTCCCGCTTCGTGCAGACATCACCGGTAAAACGCTCCAGCGCCCGCCAGTAGGCGCCGGCATTCATCTCCACGAAATGAAACCCGAGCTGCAGGGGCACGCGCTCACCCGCATACTGCTTGTCGAAGGCCGTCTTGAATGCCTCGTATGCGCGCTCCTCAAAGGCCTGCGACTGTGACGGCTTCTCGAAACCGGCCGAATGCCTGATATAGAGATTGTAATCCATCGCGATGACGGGGCGCTGTGACGGCCCTTCAGGGATCAGCGGCAGGCCGAAACTCGCGAGATCGCTCGAGCGCTGCGGCACTTGCGGGCCTCGCGTGACGCCGCTTGCCTGATAGCGGAAACCCTCGGCCTTCAGCGCTTGTCTCACCGGCTTTCCCGTTGCCAGATAGGGCGCGCGAAACCCGGTGATGCCCTGTTCGGCCAGATTGCGCCAGCCCTTCGGCTCGCCGGCAATGCCGCTTGCCGCATAGCCATCGGCGACGATGCGGCGGAATTCCGTCAGCTCCTGTTCCCATTCCGCTGTGGTCCAGTCCTTGCCGTCGAAATGGCCGCAGCCATGGCTGGCGATCTCATGCCCCTCCAGATGGGCATTCCAGATATTGTCCAGCCGCTCGGCGATCTCCTCTTTCGTAAAGGCGAAACCGACATTGGAGCGGCCGGGCGCCATATGCGGGGGCTTGTAATGGTTGCGGTCGGCCCGCTTCATCAGGAACACGCAGGAGAGGAAATAGGTGAAATGCGCCCCTGTCTTCTGCCCGAGCGCACGGCTGCGCTGCCAGAGCTTGTTGTCATGCGCCCCGTCGAAGGAGATCAGCACATATTGCGGCGGCACCCGGCCACCGGCCGATTGCGTGGCGGAAGCGGATTGCAGGGGGATGAGGGCGCAAAGGACTGTGGCGGTAAAACGGGAGAAAAAACGCATGGATCCAGGGAGACTCGACAATTTGGAGGCCCTGCACGGCTAAGGACCGATTGTGGCGAAGGTCGGACACGCAGCAATCAGCCGCAGCAGAGACTTGTTGGATCATCGCCTTGCCGGGGATATGTTGCGGGCAAAGAGGGAGGCATCCATGCTGGTTCTGATCCTTGGTCTTGTTATTTTCCTTGGGGTTCACTCGGTCCAGATCGTCGCGCCGCAATGGCGCAAGGCGAAAATGGCGGAATGGGGCGAGGGGAAATGGAAAGGGCTCTATTCGCTCGCCGCGGCGGTAGGGTTCATCCTGGTCGTCTGGGGCTTCGGCATGGCCCGCCAGACCGCCCCGATCCTTTACGAGCCGCCGGTATGGATGAAGCACATCACGGCGCTCCTGATGGTCTTCTCCTTCATCTCCCTTGCCATGTTCCGGATGCCGGCCGGCAAGCTCAAGCCGATGATCCGCCATCCCATGCTGGTCGCCATCAAGATCTGGGCCTTCGCCCATCTGCTCGCCAATGGCGATCTGGCCTCGCTCGTCCTGTTTCTCTCCTTCCTCGCCTGGGCGGTGTGGGACCGCATTTCGGTCAAGCGCCGCGAGCGCGCGGGAGAGGTGGCCGTCATCACGCCCGGCCCGGTGACCAACGATATCCTGACGGTTGTCGTCGGGCTGGTGCTCTATGCGCTGTTCGTCTGGAAGCTGCACGAATGGCTGATCGGCGTTTCACCGGTCTAATTTAAAGATCAGGCCTTACATATATATCCAATTCCGACTAAAAGCGCGTGAACTGCGCCTCATCGAGGCGCATATGCGAACAGATCACGATTGACGGCAGGTCCATGGCAGACGACAGCTTCATCCGCGAAGTAAATGAAGAACTCCGCTCCGACAGGGTAAAAGCGGTCTGGCAGCGCTTCGGGCCGCTGCTGATCGGCGGCGCCGTCGCTGTCGTGCTCGGAACCGCCGCGACGGTCGGCTATCAATACTGGAGCGAATCCCGGGCTTCGCAGTCGGGCGACAAATTCCTGGCCGCACTCGATCTCGCACGCCAGGGAAAGAACGACGAGGCACTCGCCGCGCTGGGCGAACTGGAGAAGGACGGCTATGGCGCCTATCCCGTGCTGGCGCGCATGCGCGCCGCAACGCTGACCTTCCAGAAGGGCGATGCCGCCGGCGCCGTCTCGGCCTTTGATGCTGTCGCCGCCGACAACGCGGTGGATTCATCCATCCGCGACATGGCGCGGCTGCGCGCGGCCTTCATCCTCATCGACACCGGCTCCTATGATGATGTTGCCAAGCGCGTCGAGCCGATTTCCTCGGACGGCAACCCGATGCGCCATTCGGCCCGCGAGGCGCTGGGGCTCGCCGCCTGGAAGGCCGGCCGCAAGGATGATGCGGTGCGCCTCTTCCAGCAGATCGCCGACGACAATGGCGCACCCGCCGATATCCGCCAGCGCGCCAATATGATGCTCGATCTGATCCGCAGCTCAGGTGCTGCGGCGCAGGGCTGAGAGTAGGGATAGAAGTATATGAGTTTCACCCTTGCCATTGTCGGGCGCCCGAATGTCGGCAAGTCCACGCTTTTCAACCGGCTTGCCGGGCAGAAGCTGGCGCTCGTCGACGATACGCCCGGCGTCACGCGCGATCGCCGCGTGCATGACGGCAAGCTCTATGACCTGAAGTTTCAGGTGGTCGATACGGCCGGTCTTGAAGAGACGGGCAGCGAGACGCTGGAGGGGCGCATGCGCGCTCAGACGGAGATCGCGATTGCCGAAGCCGACGTGATCCTCTTCATGATCGATGCCAAGGCCGGCATCACGCCGGCCGATATCACTTTCGCCGATTTGGTGCGCAAATCGGGCAAGCCCGTGGTCGTTGTCGCCAACAAATCGGAAGCCCGTGGCGCGGAAGCCGGCATGTATGATGCCTTCCGGCTAGGTCTCGGCGAACCCTGCCCGATTTCGGCGGAACATGGCCAGGGCATCCCCGACCTGCGCGACGCGATCGTCGAGGCGATCGGCAAGGAGCGCGCCTTCGCCGAGGAGGAGGAGACGGAGGCGGACACGCGTCCGGCCGTTGCCTCCCAGGAAACGATGCTTATCGGCGACGATATCGAAGATCCCGAGGCCGAGGATATCCCGGCCTATGACGCAAGCAAGCCGCTGCGGATCGCCATTGTCGGGCGCCCCAATGCCGGCAAATCGACGCTGATCAACACCATGCTTGGCGAGGAGCGGCTGTTGACCGGACCGGAAGCCGGCATCACCCGCGATTCCATCTCGGTCGACTGGGAATGGCGCGGCCGTCGCATCAAGCTTTTCGACACCGCCGGCCTGCGCCGCAAGTCGCGCGTGCAGGAGAAGCTGGAAAAGCTTTCCGTTTCGGACGCGCTGCGCGCCATCCGCTTCGCGGAAGTCGTCATCATCGTTTTCGATGCGACGATCCCGTTCGAGAAGCAGGATCTGCAGATCGTCGATCTCGTCATCCGCGAAGGCCGCGCGCCGGTGATCGCCTTCAACAAATGGGATCTGATCGAGAACCGGCAGGAAGTTCTGGCCGATCTGCGCGAGAAGACGGAGCGCCTGCTGCCGCAGGTGCGCGGGCTTCGCGCCGTCACCATCTCAGGCGAGACGGGGCAGGGGATCGACAAGCTCATGGAAAATGTCGCGCTCACCCATGAGATATGGAATCGCCGCGTCTCCACCGGCAAGCTCAACCGCTGGCTGGAGGGCGTTGTCACCCATCATCCGCCCCCGGCCGTCTCCGGGCGCCGGCTGAAGATCAAATATATGACGCAGGTGAAGACCCGCCCGCCGGGTTTCGTCGTCTCCTGCTCGCGCCCCGATGCCATGCCGCAATCCTATGTGCGCTATTTGATCAACGGCCTGCGCGAGCAGTTCCAGATGCCGGGTGTGCCGATCCGCCTGTCGCTCAGAACATCGGACAATCCTTTTGCCGGCCGGGCAAAGAAGCGTCACTGAGTAAGCAGTATCAAAGGAAGTATTTTTGTAGGATGCTCTAGAGAGCGGAATAATATTATTCAAAATATAATTATATAAAACAAATATATACAGCGTTTTCCGGAATCGGATTGAAAGCTTGTTGATTCTAGAGCCTTTCAGGTTTTGACGGAAGCGTATCCGGCGCTTTCGAAGTAGTTTGCGCATTCTGCTGGTTCGATGGTGGAGACGAGATGGCCGATGTGGCGCCAGGTATCGTCGATGGTCCGCTTCTGTGCCGCGCGCATCCAGTGCTTGATCTTGGCGAAGGCTTGCTCGA